>Ga0194133_10004577_pt1 | contig 18379 bp, 18 predicted proteins | sample TA2KigOf40mmetaG_FD_155448 | JGI IMG/M metagenome (GOLD analysis project Ga0194133, IMG submission 155448) | Freshwater microbial communities from Lake Tanganyika, Tanzania - TA2015055 Kigoma Offshore 40m | ecosystem: Environmental > Aquatic > Freshwater > Lake | place: Tanzania: Lake... | reverse complement strand
GTGATGCCGAGGATCCCCAGGATCATCGAGGTGAGTGCGAGGCCGTTGGCCTTGGCCTTCGCCGGGTATGCGGGCGGCGGGAACCCGGGCGGCGGGAACCCGGGCGGCGGATAACCGGGCGGCGGCAGATACGCCGCGGGCGGGGGCGGATACGGCGACACCGGAGCGGGGGGCTCCTGACCGTCCTCGGGTCGGTGCGGCTGCGGATCGCTCACGGGGTCAGCCTAGGTGTTCTGCCCGGGCAGGTCGGCATCGCTGGCCGGCATGCGCCACTCGACCTCGCGGGCGTAGGCACGCAGGCCGCGACCCTCATAGGTCGCCAGCGCGGCCGGGCCGTCGAGGGTGCAGGTGTGGACCCAGACGCGCTCGGTGCCGGGCAGGCGCCAGGCCTCGGCGAGCACCTCCGACAGCCACCAGCGGCCCAGGCCGCGCCCCATCGCCTCGGGCAGCAGGCCGAAGTAGGCGATCTCCACGTCGCCGCCGGACTGCTGCTCGAGTTCGGCGTAGCCAGCATCGGTGCCGTCCATCCGACAGACGAGGAGGTGATGCTCGGGCCGATCGGTCCATGCGCGCCACTGGTCGTCCTGCCAGTCGCGGCGGTCGACCCAGTGCCAGGGCGCCCCCACCCGCAGGTAGAAGTCCCGCGAGGTCGATGACCGATCGGTGTCGACGCGGTGCCAGGCAGCCGAATCAGGAGTGTGCGGCGCTGGCACCATCTGCTCGGCGGACGTCATCTTCAGCGAAGTCACGGTCACGGCGACAGCGCCCTCAGCCGGCCCGGGGAGCAGGATCATCGCGCAATCCTCTCACCCACGATGACGCGTATGGTCTGATGACCCCGTGGACGACGGCCTCCTGGTGGACCTGTCGAGACTGCAGTTCGCGACGACGACCCTCTATCACTACCTCTTCGTCCCGCTCACGCTCGGCCTGGCTCCCTACGTCGCACTCCTCGAGACCCTGCACTGGCGCACAGGCAAGGACTCCTATCGCCGCCTTGCGCGCTTCTTCGGCTCACTCCTGGTCATCAACTTCGCCATGGGCATCGTGACCGGCATCGTGCAGGAGTTCCAGTTCGGCATGAATTGGTCGGTGTTCAGCAGATTCGTCGGGGATGTCTTCGGCGCACCGCTGGCGATGGAGGGCCTGCTTGCCTTCTTCCTCGAGTCGACCTTCCTGGGGCTCTGGCTCTTCGGCCGCGATCGCCTGCCGCGTGGCGTGCATGTCGCGTGCATCTGGATCTTCACCCTCGGCACGTGGCTGTCGGCCTACTTCATCATCGTGGCCAACTCCTGGATGCAGCATCCGGTCGGCTACGCGATGGATCCACTGACCGGCTACCCGGTGCTCAACGACATCGGCGCCGTCCTCTTCCAGCCTTTCGCGCTCTGGGCCTATGCGCACACGGTGCTCGGCGGACTCGTTGCCGCGTCCGTCTTCGTCTTCGCGGTCGCGGCGTACCACCTCAAGCGACGCCAACACGTGCCCGAGATGCGCTGGGCCTGGCGCACGGCCATCGCCATGGGGCTCATCGCCGCCATGGGCCAGACGATCGTTGGAGACGTGCTCGGCGTTGTGGTGACCGACGTCCAGCCCATGAAGATCGCCGCCGGCGAGGCACTGTGGGAGACCGAGGGCCCGTGCGCATCGCTCGGCATCGTCGCGATCATCGACCAGGAGGCGCGCGAGAACACCTGGGAACTCTCCGTCCCGTGCCTGCTGTCGATCGTGGCGACCAACTCGGTCGATGGTGTCGTCGTCGGAGCCAATGAGCTCCAGGCGCAGTACGAGGAGAGATTCGGTCCCGGCGACTACACGCCCAATGTCTGGATCGCCTTCTACGCCTTCCGTCTGATGATGGGCTTCGGCCTCATCGGTGCGGCGTGGATGCTCGTGGCGTGGTGGCGCACGCGCAAGGGTCGGCTGCCGGAGGGGCGCGTCTTCTGGGCCATCTCCATCTGGATCGTCTTCACGCCGTGGCTGGGCAACATGTTCGGCTGGATCTTCACCGAGAACGCCCGCCAGCCCTGGGTGGTCTACGACATGCTGCTCACGCGCGACGCGGTCTCGCAGATCTCGCCCACCTTCCTCTTCATCAGCCTGCCGGTCTTCTTCCTGCTCTACGGCGCCTTTGCGATCGTGGAGTTCCTCCTGCTCAAGCGCTACGTCATCAAGGGACCGCCGACCGACGACGAGCCGATGGCCGGCGAGCCTGCACAGCCGAGACCGGCGCAGGTGGCGTGATGGCGCTGCCCGAGCTGTGGTTCGTCATCGTCGCGGTCCTGTGGACCGGCTTCTTCTTCCTCGAGGGCTTCGACTTCGGCGTGGGGATGCTCGCGCGCACGCTCGGATCCGATGAGGGCGAGCGCGCGCAGATGCTCACCGCGATCGGACCGGTGTGGGATGCCGACGAGGTCTGGCTCGTCACGGGAGGCATCGCGATCTTCGCGGCCTTTCCCGCGTGGTACGCCGCGCTCTTCCCCGCGGCGTACCTGCCACTCCTACTCGTCATCGTCGCCATCGTGGTGCGTGCCGTGGCCATCGAGTACCGCTCCAAGCGGCCGGGGTCGGCGTGGCGCGAGCGGTGGGATACCGCCGTGGCCGTGGCCTCGCTGCTGCTCGCATTCCTCTTCGGCGTCTTCTGGGCCGGCATCGTGCACGGCATCCCCATCGATGCGAGCGGACAGTTCGTCGGGCGCAGCCTGCTGTCCTTCATCAACCCCTACTCCGTGCTCGGAGGCCTGACGCTGCTCACCTTCTCCCTCGCCCACGGCGCGACCTTCCTGGCGCTCAAGACGGCCGGGCCGGTGCAACGCAAGAATGAGATGTGGGCCACGCGCTTCGACTTCGTCGCCGGCGCCCTCATGACGGCCTTCGCGGCGTGGACCTACTGGTCCTACTCCCGCGGGGACGCCATCGCGCTCGCCGTGGGCATCCTCGCGGTGCTCGGCATGCTCGTCGCGCTGGTCGCCAACCTGCGCACGCGGCCGCTGCTCGCCTTCTGGGCCCACGGCGTGGCTATCGCCGCCTTCGTGGCCTCGATGTTCGTCGCGCTCTATCCCAATGTCCTGCCGAGCACGCTCGACCCCACCGCGAGCCTCACGGTCGAGGGCGCTGCCGCGAGCCCCTACTCACTCGGCGTGATCACCGTCGTCGCGGCCGTGGGCCTGCCCATGGTCATCGCCTATCAGGCGTGGTCCTTCTGGGTCTTCCGCAAGCGCATCACCGTCGAGGACGCCCGGCGCTCGCACTACGGCTGAGTGCTAGCCCATCGTGAGGACGATCTTGCCCATCACGTCGCCCTGGGCAAGCTGAGCGAAGCCTTCCCGCGCATCGGCCAGGGGGTACGTCGCCGAGATCGTCGGGCGCACGCCTGATGACACGACGAGGTCGATGAGCCCGTGGAGTTCCTCAAGGGTCCCCATGGTGGAGCCGAGCACCTCGAGCTGCAGGAAGAAGACGCGATTGAGATCCGCCGGGGGATTGGGTCCGCTGGTCGCCCCGCACACCACGAGACGGCCCCCGGGGCGCAGTGACTTGAGCGAGTGTGACCACGTGGCCTCGCCGACGCTCTCCATGACGGCATCCACGCGCTCGGGCAGTCGGGCACCGGGCTCGAAGGCCTCGTCGGCGCCGAGGTCGATCGCCGCCGCGCGCTTGGCCTCGTCGCGGCTCGTCGCCCACACGCGAGCGCCGAGCTGCTTGGCCAGTGCGATAGCAGCCGTCGACACACCGCCGCCCACTCCCTGGACGAGCACGGTCTGGCCGGGCTGCACCTGCGCCTTGGTGGTGAGCATGCGGTACGCCGTCAGCCATGCGGTCGGTAGGCAGGCCGCTGACACGAAGTCGATTGCCGCGGGCTTGGGCAGCGCATTGCGCGCAGGCACGCAGACGTACCCCGCGAGCGTGCCGGGGTAGACCTCGGACAGCAGGGAGCGCCGAGGGTCGAGAGTCTCGTCGCCTCCTCCGGCAGCAGGATCGCCGACGACGCCGTGCACGATGACCTCGGTGCCGTCGTCGAGCACCCCGGCGGCATCGCAGCCCAGGATCATGGGCAGGCGCTCGGCGGACAGGCCCACCCCGCGCAGGCTCCACAGGTCATGGTGGTTGAGGCTGCCCGCGCGCACGGCCACGCGCACCCAGCCCTCCGCGGGCTCAGGGTCGGGGAACTCACCGACGGTGAGGCCCGCCAGGGGATCGTCAGGATGGATCGACGTGGCAGCGGCGGCGAGCATGGGTCCTCCCGGTGAGATCGGTGAGATCAGTGAAGTCAGGCCGTCAGGTCGCGCAGGCCGGCGACGAGCCGGTCGACATCGTCGTCGGTGGAGTATGGGGCGAGTCCGACGCGCACGCCGCCGGCGTCGCCGAGGCCGAGCCAGCGCGACACCTCGAGTGCGTAGAAGTTGCCCGCGGGTGCGTTGACTCCGCGCTCGGCGAGGTGCGCGGAGATGTCCGCGGCGCTATGCCCGTCGATGGTGAAGGTCTCCGTCGGCGTGCGGTGCTTGGCATTGCTGTAGAGGTGGATGCCGGGGACGGACTCCAGGCCCTCGCGCATGCGCGCATGCAGCGCATCCTCATAGTCCTCGAGCGCCGCCATCGACGCGAGGATGCGTGACCGCCGGTCGCCGTCGCCCGGCACGAGATCGGCGAGCACGTCGACGGCCGCCGTGACACCGGCGAGGAACTCATAGGGCAGCGTGCCGAGTTCGAAGCGCTCGGGCACGACATTGGTCGCGGGGAGCAGCTTGTCGGGGTGGAGCGTCTCGAGCAGATCCGGTGATGCGGCGAGGACTCCGAGGTGCGGTCCGAGGAACTTGTACGGCGAGCAGGCGTAGAAGTCGCATCCGATCGCCGCGATATCGACGGGAGCGTGGGCGGTGAGGTGCACGCCGTCGACGTAGAAGAGGGCACCGTGCTCGTGCACTCCCGCCCCGATGGCCGCGAGATCGGGGCGTGTGCCGATGAGGTTGGAGGCTCCGGTGAGGGCGACGAGCCGCGTGCGAGGAGTGATGTGGCGCAGCACGTCATCAGGTGTCATCTCACCCGTCGTCGGGTCAAACTCCGCCCACCGGACCGTCGCTCCCGCGCGCTCGGCATGGATCACCCAGGGCCGCACGTCGGCATCGTGATCGAGGCGACTGACGATGATCTCGTCACCCGGGCCCCAGTCCTGCGCGAGCGTGCGCGCGATGTCCATCGTGATCTGGGTCATGCTGCGGCCGAAGACGATCCCGCGCGCGTCCGCCCCGAGCAGGTCGGCCATCGCCTGTCGGGCGCCGGTGACGATGTCGTCCGCGCGGCGCTCCGCTGCCGTGCCACGACCGCGGTTGGAGACGGCCGCGCCCAAGGTGGCGGCCACGGCATCGGCCACCTCCGCGGGCATCTGGGTGCCGCCCGGGCCGTCGAAGTGGGCGGCTCCTTCGGCGAGCGCGGGGACCCGGGCGCGGAGGCGATGGACGTCGTACGTCATGGCGTCACACTAGACGCCGCCCGCCCTTGGCCTCCGGGGGCCACAATGACCCGATGGGCTCCCGGTCGTCGGTCGTGGTGGCGGTGCTTGTCGCGGCCGCCGCCGCGACGGCGACCTCACCGGTGGCCCTGGCGACCGCGTTCTGGGTCGGCGGGGGCGCGATCGCTGCGGGGCTGCGCGCCGGCGCGCCGACGTACTCCGTCGCCGGTCTGCTCATCGTCGTAGCTGCCGCGCTGGTGGTGACTTCCTGGGCAACGATTCCGGGCATCGTGCGCGGTCGTCGCCGGCCTGCGGTCGTCGCGCTCGTCGCCGTGATCGCGATGGGCGCACTGGCCCTCACGCGCGCGTGGCAGGTCACCGTCGCGTCCTGGGCGCCTCGCTCCGTCGCGCTTGCTGCCTTCGCCATTGCGATCCTCGCGCTCCTGGTCCACATCGCTCGCGCGCGCGCACCCCGCGGACCCGTCGTCGGAGTCGGGCCGGCAGTCGCGGGTGTCCTCGGCGCTTACGTCCTCGTCGCCGCGGTCGCGGTGCTGCCCGGCACGGCCATCCCGCAATTCCCCCGGCCGCCCTGGGTGCCCGAGATGCAGGAGGGTGTCGCGGCGGGTGCGCCGATCGTGGCGGCGCCGGCGCCCCAGAACCCCTCACTCGCACCGGGGGAGTGGGCCACTATTCACAACGACTCCTGGATGACCGACTCCTACTCCGCCGCGCGCCTGCCCGACCCGGCGGGATTTGATGTCCGATCGTTCTTCGCGGGCGGCGACTGTGCGTCCCTGCTGTGGAATGACCGCGGGGAGATCGTCGCGGTCTGCGTGAGCCCCACCGAGGTGCGCGCCTACGTCCTCGACCCGCGCACCCTCGAGCCGCGTGCGGAGCGTCGCCTGGCTGCCCGGGCGCTTGCCGCCGATGCGCTCACGAACTTCTCCGGCGGCGGCTATGCCGTGCTCGACTCCTCCCAGCGACTGGTGACGCCGCTGCCGGGCGGGGTCATCGGGCGCTTCGATGCCCGTGACCTCGTGCCCGTCGATGAGTTCGACGTGAGTTCAGCGCTGCAGCCGGGCGAGGGGATCACGTCGGTCATCCCTGACTGGAGCGGTCTGCTGTGGTTCGTCGGTCGCGAGGGGACGGTGGGCGCGCTGGATCCTGCGACGGGCAGTGCGCGGTCGCTCGTCTCCGGCCCGGGAGACTCGCCGGTCGACATCGAAAACTCCTTTGCCGTGGTGGAGGGGGGTGCCTACGTCGTCACGGGTGCGGAGTTGCTGCGCCTGAGCATCGTCGCGGGCGCTCCCGTCGTCGACTGGCGACTGCCCTACGACCGGGGCACGCGGCTCAAGCCGGGCCAGACCAGCCGCGCGTCCGGCACGACCCCCACCGTGTTCGGGGAGGGGGGCCGCTACGTCGCCATCACCGACAATGCCGATCCGCGGATGCACGTGGTCGTCTACGACGTCAGCGGCCCCGTCCCGGTCGAGCACTGCGCCGTGCCGGTCTTCGGTGACGGAATGAGCGCCACGGAGAACTCCCTCATTGCCCTGGGCGACTCGCTGGTCGTCGAGAGCAACTACGGCTATTCCGTCACAGCTGTCGCGGGGGGCCACTCGACCGTGCCGGGCCTCGCGCGTGTCGACGTGACGGACGCAGGATGCTCACCGGCCTGGGAGAGCGACGACATCACGATTCCGTCGCTGGTCTCCAAGGGCACCATTGCCGACGGTGCGGTGCTCACCTACACCAAGGAGCCCAGTGCCCTCGGCACGGACGCCTGGTGGTTCACGGCCGTCGACGCCCAGTCAGGCGAAGTGCGCTGGCGCAGGCTCGCCGGCGTCGGCCCGATGCTCAACAACCACTATGCGGCCGGTTACCTCAGCCCCGACGGCTCGGTCTACGTCGGCACCATCAGCGGCATCGTGGCTCTCATCCCGCCGGGGTAGGCCTCAGGGAGTCGATCGCTCCCACGTGACTCCGTCGGGCGTGTCCCTCACCTCGATGCCGAGGGCGATGAGCCCGTCGCGGAGCGCATCGCTGGACCCGAAGTCCTTCGTGTCGCGGGCACGCTGGCGAGCCTCGAGCAGGAGATCGACGAAGGGGCCGATCACCTCGCGCTCATCGCGCAGTCCGGTGCGGGCCGCCGTCGCTAGGTCGACGAGCATGGCGCGCAGGATCGCGCGGGCGACGTCGATGTCGTCGCTCTGCAGCGTGTCCGCGCTCCACGAGTGGATGTCCTGCTCCAGGCCGAGGGTCTCCTCGAGCGCGCGCTCTGCGTCGCCGGCAACCAAGGCCGCGCGAAAGGCCTCGCGGCGGGCCTCGGCGTCGGCGCGGAGGCCGGTCGATGCGGTGGCGGGAGTCGCGATGCTCTCTCGGGGAGGCGCTGGCGTCGCCCCGCCTGGCACGGCACTCTCGCCGCGCAGGGCGGCGGCCACGTGGTCGAGGCCCGTGGACCCACCCGCCGGGATGACCGTCTGACGATCGCGATAGCGCAGGGTGAGGCCGCCCGCCCCCATGATGTCCACCGCACCGGACTCCACGTCGATGACGACGGCGGTGTGCTCATCCACACCGAGGATGCCCACGTCCGCCGGCAGCATCTCCTCCAACTCGAGCAGGCGCTGCTCGCCCATGTAGCAATAGCGCGTGTCATGGCGGCCGCCCTCGCGGTTGTCGTAGTGCGGGATGACCGCGGCCGAGATGCCGGTGAGTGTGCCGAGCAGGTCGAGTCCCGGCAGCCAGCGCGCCTCATCGCCGACCTTGTAGATCTCGTAGACCGGCAGCGATGCGGAGCCGACCGTCACCGCCGCGGCGCTGCCCATGACGAGCGACCCTCCCCGGCGGACGATCTCCGCCAGGGCCGCGGGCATCGGGGTGTCGGCCCATTGACGCAGGGCATAGGACGGACTCCCCGGCCCGGCGAAGACCCAGGAAGCCCGGCCCAGCAGGGCCAGGGTGCGCTCCAGGACCGCGACCGGCTCATCGCGACGGCGCCAGGTGGCCACGGCAATGTCCACACCCACGGAGTCGCGGAAGTACTCACCGATCTTGTCGGTGAGGTCGTCGGCATTGGCCTGGAAGCCGAACGGCGTATCGAGCATCGCGGCCGAGCCACCACCCGCCGTCGCGAGGAGCTCGCGGTGCACCTTGACCATCGTCGGCGACGTCTCACCGGATCCGATGATGACAAGACGCGCTGGCACCCGCCTAGTGTCCTAGACGGGTGCCCGCGCGCATGTCGGGGCCTCAGGCGGGTTGTGCTGGGCCCTCGCCGTAGCGGTTGGGGCCCTTGGTGCCCGGCAGGATCCACCAGATGAGCAGGATGATGGCGCCGATGCCGCAGAGCGGGATGGCCAGGAGCCACAGCCAGTTCCACGCCGACTTGTTGGAGTCGTGGAAGCGCCGCGTCCCGACGGCGAGTGAGGGGAGCAGGATCGCCAGGCTCCAGATGGTGCCCAGGATGGACGTGCCGGGAATGGCGACGACGGTGGCTTCGGCTCCGCTCCCGATGACGTATTCGGTCGCGCCGAAGGTCAGTCCCAGCGGCCGTGAGATGACCTCAAGGATGAGGGCAACGATGACGGAGAAGAGGTAGAACCACCAGTACTCCGACCGCGAGGCGCGGCCCTTGAAGTTGGCGTAGTTGCTGAAGACATGCTTGATCGACTGACCGAATGTCATGGTCATCGGTGAACTCCCTCGTGGTTGCGCTTCGCGGGCCATCGCGGCCAGGTCAAATGCTAGGGCGGGACGTCCGCGTTGCGGGGGATTTCGGGGCGCAGTCCGCTAGCGTCACGGCGTGGACGTCGCCGCAGCATCGGACATCGCGGACACGCGCATGGCGCGGGCGGCGCAGGAGCACGGGATCCCGGCCCTCGCCTACGGCCTGCTCCTGGCGGGTGAGGTTGTATATGCGAGCTCGGTGGGAGATGTGCCACCTGACCGCGCGAGCACCGCGCCCTTCCGCATCGCCTCGATGACCAAGAGTTTCACCGCGGCGGCGATTCTGGGCCTGCGTGACGATGGCGTCCTCTCCTTGGAAGCACCGCTGGTCGACGTGCTCCCGTGGGCAGCGGGCATCGGCCTCCCTGATTCGTCGCCACCTCTGCGCATCGCACACCTGCTGACGATGACCGCGGGCTTCCCCACCGACGACCCCTGGGGCGACCGCCAGGAGTCACTGCCGATCGCGGACTTTGACGCGCTGGTGGCTGGTGGACTGACCTTTTGCCGGCCACCGGGCCTGGACTTCGAATACGCCAACATCTCCTACGCCCTGCTGGGACGGGTCGTCGCCGAAGTGACAGGGCAGGACTATCGCGAAGTGGTGCGCGAGCGTTTGCTCGAACCGCTGGGCATGGGCGCATCGACCTTCGACGTCGCTGCGGCAGCAGGTCGCATCCCCGGGATGCACCCCACGGCGTCCGGCCTGGTGGAGCAGGCCGAGGGTCCATCCGGTGCCTTCAGTCCCATGGGCGGCCTGTGGAGCACCATCGACAACCTGTCGCGGTGGATTGCCTTCCTCGAGGAGGCCTGGTCGGATGCCCCCGACACGGGTCCGCTGTCGCGTTGGTCTCGTCGGGAGATGCAGCGAGCACATGTCACGGTGGGACCTGACCTGGAGGGAGCGTTCGGCTCCTACGGCATGGGCTTGCACGTCACGGAGCACCCGCAACTCGGCCGGTTCATTCACCACAGCGGGGGCTACCCCGGATACGGATCCCACATGCGGTGGCACTCGGACACGCGCTGGGCCATCGTCGCCCTGGCCAACCGCACCTACGCCCCGATGCGCCTCGCCTGCGCCGAGGCGCTCACCGAGATCGTGGCCGATGAGGCTGTCGAGTCTGCGCGCCAGAGGTCGGTCGATCGCCTCTGGCCGCAGACCGAGAAGGCTATGACCCTCGCGGAGTCGCTGCTCGCGCAGTGGGACGACGGTGCACTCGATGCCATGGCCGCGATGAACCTCGACCTTGACGTCGCGCGCGAGGAGCGCCGTGCCCTGTGGGAGGGCCTCGGGGCCCGCGGAGTGCTCCGCGACGGGGCGAGCGTGACTTCCCGCAGTCCCTCCCACGCCCGATGGACCGTGATGACGGACGCTGGCCCACGTGAGCTCGAGGTGCAGATGACCGCTGAGCGCGAGCCCCGCATTCAGACACTCTCGGTCCGCGTGGGGCCCGAGCCCGGCGGAATCCCGCAGTAGGCCCGTGTCCGCAGTAGGGTCCAAATGTGGCCGGGATCGACATCTCGCCGCGCGTGCGGCGCACCGATAGGGCGCTCTGCGCCGCCTCCGTCCGGGTCGCCGCCCGCGAAGGCTGGGGTGACTTCACCTTCGCCCGGGTGGCGCGCGAGGCGGGCACGTCACGGCGGCCCCTGCAGGATCGCTACGCCGGCCGCTCCCAACTTGCTGCCGCGACGTGGACCGAGTCCGTCGAGCCGGTGGTGCGCGGCCTCCTCGTGGAGTTCCTCGCATCGGCGGGTCTCCTGCAGTCCCCCCTCGACCGCGAGCGATTCGTCGCCGTCATGGACGAACTCGCGCATCCCTCACCGGAGGTGCAGGCAGCCGTCGAGCTGCTCATCATCGCCCAGTTCGATCACGCTCTCGCCGGCGCTGTGGGTGCGAGCCTCGGCGAGGAGATCTCCCGCTGGTGCGGTCCGCGCGACGGCGAACTCTCGCGCGTGGATGCCGCGCGGCGTGCCTACATGCTGAGCGTGGCACTGGGCCTCGTGCTGGTGGCGCGGCGCCCGGGGGTCGAGCGCATCGACGTCGCGCACCTCGCCGACGTCTGGTTGCGCATCCTCGCCACCCCCGTCGCCCCGCGCCCGCTGCCCGAGGTCGATGCGCCCCATCTGCGCGCGCCCGTGCCCTTTGCGACGGGTGACGCGGTGCGCGATCGGCTCCTGCAGTCCATGCTCGATGAGGTCGGCGAGCGCGGCTACGACGCCGCTACCGTCGATGCTGTCGCCCAGCGCGCAGGGTCGTCGCAGGGTGCCTTGTTTGCGCGGTATCCCACCAAGGCTGCTCTCTTCCTCGACGCGGTGCGACGCCAAAGTGCCCATGCTCTGCGAGCCAATGAGGCCTGCATCGCGCAGATCGCCGCAGCCCACGGCCGCGGAGTCGCCGAGGCCGCCATGATCCGCGAGTTCATGCGACCGGGCCTGCATCACCTGCGCATCATCGCCCTGGAGGAGTTCCGCACGGGCTGGCACGACCCGGTGATCCGCGAGGCCATTGCCCGGGAGCACAAGGCATTCCTGGCCGAGTGCCAGGCGCGCAACCCCGGCTTCAACGTCGCCGAAGCCCACGTCGGCTACGCCGTCGGCGGGGGGACCCTGCTGCTGTGCATCCTCTGCCCGGATGCTTGGCTGCTCCCCTACGACGTCGTCACGGTCGCCTGGGAGGGCTGACCGAGGGTGGAGGGCCGCGATGGCATGGGTGCTCCTCGTGCTCGCCGTCGCCGCGGAGGTCGTCGGCACACTCTCGCTCAAGGCCAGTGATGGATTCTCGAAGCTGTGGCCGTCCGTGGCGGTTGTCGTCGGCTACGGCCTGGCCTTCACGCTGCTCGCCTTCGCGCTCAAGACTCTCGACGTCGGCCCGGCATACGCACTGTGGGCCGGCCTCGGCACCGTGGGTGCTGCCGTCGGGGGCTGGCTGATTTTCAGCGAGCGGCTCAGCCTGCTCACGGTGTCGGGCATCGTCATCGTGGTCATCGGCGTCGTGGCCATCACGATGGGCGAGAGCAGGGCCTAGCCCGCCGAGACGCTGTCGCGGAAGGGGCTCGCGGGGTAGGTGCCGAGCACGCGCAGGTAGGCCGTGTAGAACTCCAGCTCCTCGAGTGCGAGCGCGAGTGGACGCTCCTCGGGGTGGCCCTCGACGTCGGCGTAGAACTGCGTCGCGGAGAAACTGCCGCCGAGTTGATAGCTCTCCAGCTTCGTCATGTTGACGCCGTTGGTCGCGAAGCCGCCCATCGCCTTGTAGAGCGCAGCGGGGACGTTGCGCACGCGGAAGACAAACGTCGTGATCATCGGGCCCGCATCCACCGGCGGCGTCGTCGACTCGCGGGCGAGGACGAGGAATCGTGTCGTGTTGTGGTGCTCGTCCTCGACGTCCTGCTGGAGTACGTCGAGGCCGTAGAGCTCGGCGGCGAGCGCGGGAGCCAGCGCGGCGACGGTCGGATCGCCCGCCTCGGCGATCTCACGGGCCGCTCCAGCGGTGTCGTCCGCGACGACCGAGCGCCAGCCGTGATCGCGGATGAACTGCCGGCACTGCCCCAGTGCGTGCGAGTGGCTGCGGATTGTCGTGATGCCGGCCTCAGTGGCGCCCGGCACGCCCAGCAGGGCGAAGTGGATCGGCATGAAGTGCTCGCCGATGATGTGCAGGCCCGACTCGGGCAGCAGGTGGTGGATGTCGGCCACGCGACCGGCTATCGAGTTCTCCACCGGGATCATCGCGAGGTCGGCCTGACCCTCATCGATGGCGGCGAAGACATCCTCGAAGGTCGCGCAGGGAAGCCGGTCGAGGTCGGGGTGGACCTGGCGGCTGGCCGCGTCGGAGTTGGATCCGGGCTCGCCTTGGTAGGCGACGACCCGGGGCGCGCGCGCACCGTCGTCGGACATGCGCGGAACCCTACTTGCTTGCGGACGTGCTGTCGGACGCGCTATCCGACGCGCCGTCCTTGCCGGGCTTGCCTGCAGCACGCGTGGCGTAGGAGAAAGCAGCGAGTGCCAGGACCAGGGCGCCTGCGCCGACGCCGAAGAGCATGACGCCCTCGGGGTCCTTGCCCTCGACGAGTTCGCCGAGGAAGACGACAGCGATCACCGCGACGACGACGCCGATGAGCTTGCCCTTGAGGTCGTCGAGGGAGTGGATCTGAAGCCAGGCCGGCAATTCGACGGCATCGTCGACGAAGAGCTCGTAAAGGCCGTACCCGATGACCAGCAGGACGGTCGCGAGCAAGAGGGTGTCGACCGCCGTGAGCACGGACACGATCGAGGCCTTGAGCTCCACGTCGAGACGGGCGAGCTTGTAGATCGCCTCGCCGATCTCCCATAGCCCGATGACGATCAGCACGAGAGCGCCGACGAGAGCACCCACCGCGGGCAGGACGACGACGTAGCGGGATGCCTCGATGATCTTGCGCACGTGCAGAGGCTACTCTTCGTCGATGACTCCCGGACAGTTCCACCATCGCGAGGAGATCGACACGTCGATCACGGGGGCCAAGGCCTGGCGCATTCGCTATTCATCCCGTGACTATCAGGGCAACCCCACCGAGTCGACGGGCCTCGTCGTCGCTCCTGCCGCCGCTGGCACCGACCGGCCCATCCTCACCTGGGCGCACGGCACCACCGGCATCGGCGATGCGGCCTGCCCGTCGAGCCAGCCGGATCCCGCTCGTGAGCTGACGATCTACTTCACGCCCGAGTCCACACGATTCATCGACTACGGCATCCCGGGCCTGCAGGACTTCATCGACGCGGGCTGGATCGTCTGCGCGACGGACTACCAGGGTCTCGGCACTCCCGGCATGCACCACTACATGGTCAACCGGACCAACGCGCTCGATGCAGTCACCATCGCGCACGCTGCGCGATCGATGGACATCGGCGCCGGCACCGAACTCGGCTGCATGGGCTGGTCTCAGGGCGCTGCTGCCGCGGCGGCCGTCGCCGAACTCGATGCGCAGGACTACGGCGACCTCACGCTCGTGGGCATCGTGCCCATGTCGCCCGGGCTCATCCCGCTGGCGAACGCCGCGAGCCTGGGATCGGCCCTCGGTGGCCCTGAGGGCCCGCCCGACCCGCACATGATCATGTTGCTGGCCGGTGCCGCCGACGAGGGCACCGAGCGATGGGAGCACGACGACGTAGCGTGACAATTCGGTGATCCGACGCACGGTGGCAGGGTACTCTCCGGATACCTCACCGATGCAGGGAGCGTGCCATGACGCCCGAGACCATTCTCGACACCCTGGACATCGCGGTCTACAGCAAGGATCGCCAGGGTCGCTACACCTATGCCAACCGCATGGTCCAGGAGATCTTCGGGGCCCCGCTCGACGAGATCGTCGGTCACGACGACAGCGAGTTCTTCGACCTAGAGGTGTCCAACGACCTCAAGGTCAATGACGAAGCGGTGATGACATCCGGCCAGGCCGTCGCGCGCGAGGAGCGCGATGTCGTGAAGGAGACCGGCGAAGAGCGGGTCTACTGGACCATCAAGGCGCCACTCACCGATGGAGCAGGCAACGTCGTAGGGCTGTGCGGGATCTCCCTCGACATCACGGACCGCTCGTAGCCTCCACGGGCGGGTGACGGTCGTGAGTGTGCGGGGGATCGGCGTGCTGGAACCTCTTCAGCAGCAGGAAGGCTGCGATTCCGGCGATGACCACCGTCACCGCAAGTACCACCATGGTGACGGCGAAGGACGCACTGAAGGCGAAGGCGGCATCCGGCAGCACCGACGTGTTGCTGGGCTTACCGCCTGAGGCCGACCACTGCTCCAGCTCAGTCCCTGCTGACGGGCCGAGCTTGTTGGCGACGGCGTTGCGGGTGAGCCCGTCGATGAGCACGGTGGACCCGGCCAGGCCGAGGGCGTACCAGAACTGGCCGACCATCGTGCGCGAAGACGACACGGCGCCCATGGCCTCTGCCGTCGGTGCTGCCGGATTGTTCGTGACGATGTCGCCGACGACGAGGAGGTCGGCGGTCGGTCCGGTGGGCCGCGCTGCCCCGCGGTGGGCGGGCGTCGCCTGCTCCGGTGCCTGCGCGAGCGCGGGGCTCAGGTGCGAACTCGCGAGCTCCTTGGGATTGCAGCATGAGGTGCTGGACAGCATGGGGCTTGGCCCTTAGCGTCGTCGAGACAGGTGCACTGGACGGGGCCCGCGAGTCCTCCGGAGATTCACTCCCCGCTGCGAGGAGGCTACGGATCTCGGCTACTCGCGCAACCGCAGTGGTGGGGTATTCCGCAGGTGGCCGGCGCACGGGGCAGACTCCTCCCATGGCCAATCGCCTTGCCGACTCCACCTCTCCGTATCTCCAGCAGCACGCCGGCAACCCGGTCGACTGGTGGGAGTGGAGCGAGGAGGCCTTCGCTGAGGCGCGTCGCCGCGACGTCCCCGTCTTCATCTCCGTCGGCTACTCCGCCTGCCACTGGTGCCACGTGATGGCGCATGAGTCCTTCGAGGACGAGGCCATCGCACAGCTCCTCAATGACAACTTCGTGAGCATCAAGGTCGACCGCGAGGAACGCCCCGACGTCGACTCCGTCTACATGGACGCCACCGTCGCGCTCACCGGCCACGGCGGCTGGCCCATGAGCGTCTTCGCGGATGCAGACGGCAGGCCCTTCTACGCCGGCACGTACTTCCCGCCGCAGCCGCGCCATGGCATGCCGTCGTTCCCCCAGTTGCTCACGGCCATCACCGAGTCATGGCGCGACCGTCGAGACGAGGTGGCCGGCGCGGCTGAGCGCATCACCAAGGCGCTGGAGCAGCGCGAGCGCGCAGTCGCCTCCGAGGGCACCCCTCCCTCCGCGACCGACCTGGACGCCGCGGTCGCGGCCCTGCACCAGTCCTACGACGTCACGCGCGGAGGCTTCGGCCGCGCGCCGAAGTTCCCGCCGTCGATGGTGCTGGAGTTCCTGCTCCGCCACGCCGCCCGCACCGGCAAGCCCGCCAGGGGCGGCTCTGCCGACCCGCAGGGCCCGAGTGACTCCCTCCCTATGGTGCAGGGCACCTGCGAGGCGATGGCGCGCGGCGGGATGTACGACCAGCTCGGCGGCGGCTTCGCGCGCTACTCCGTCGATGACTCCTGGGTCGTGCCGCACTTCGAGAAGATGCTCTACGACAACGCGCTACTCCTGCGCGTCTATCTCCACTGGTGGCGCGCGACCGGCGACCCACTCGCCGAGCGCATCGTGCGCGAGACGGCGGAGTTCCTCCTGCGCGATATGCGCACCCCCGAGGGCGGCTTCGCCGCCGCGTGGGATGCGGACAGCGAAGGAGTGGAGGGCAAGTTCTACGCCTGGACGCCGCAGCAACTCATCGACGTGCTCGGCGAGGACGACGGGCGCTGGGCTGCCGCACTGCTCGAGGTGACGCCCGCGGGGACCTTCGAGCACGGTGCGTCGACGCTCCAGATGCTGCGCGACCCGGGCGATGCCGAGCGGTGGGCTCGCCTCCGCCGCCAGCTTTTCGACGCGCGTGCGTTGCGGGTGCCGCCCGGGCGTGATGACAAGGTCGTGGCCGCCTGGAATGGCCTGGCCATCGCTGCGCTGGCGGAGGCCGGTGCACTCCTCGACGAGCCCGAGTGGGTCGACGCCGCGCGCGGTGCGGCCGACCTGCTGCTGGCGGTCCATCTCGGCGCGGGGCAGCCCGACAGGGACGGCGTGACCGGCCCGCCGGGCCAGGACGGCGATCGACTCGTGCGCACTTCCCGCGATGGGCGCGCAGGCTCCACCGACGCCGTGCTTGAGGACTATGCCGATGTCGCCGAGGGCTTCCTCGCGCTCTACGCCGTCACCGGGGAGGAGGAGTGGCTCGCCTTCGCCGGGATCCTCCTCGACGTCGTGCTCGCGCACTTCAGCGATGGCGAGGGGGGATTCTTCGACACCGCCGATGATGCGGAGCAGCTTGTGCTGCGACCGCGCGATCCAGCCGACAACGCCACGCCATCGGGCTGGCTCGCTGCTGCGCAGGCCCTGCTGACGTATGCGGCGTACACCGGGGTGACCGAGCATCGCGTCGCGGCGGAGCGCGCGCTGGCGATCGTCACGGCCCTGGCGGCGCGCGCTCCGCGGGGGGTGGGCTGGGGGCTCGCCGCTGCCGAAGCCCTGATCGACGGGCCACGCGAGGTGGCCGTGGTCGGCCCGGCGGACGACCCGCGGACGCGCGAGCTGCACCGGGTCGCGCTCATGGGCACGGCTCCCGGCCTCGTCGTGGCCGTGGGGCCTCCCGCCGAGCCGACCCTGTCGGGCCGCACCGACGTACCCCTCCTGCGCGACCGACCGCTCGTGGGCGATTCCCCCGCGGCATACGTGTGTCGCCAGTTCACCTGCGATGCTCCCGTGACCACGGAGGAGGCACTCGCTGCTCGCGTCGGCGCCCGCGGAAGGCCGACCTCGGACTAGCCTGTCGGGGTGGGTCTGACTGACGTCCTCTACGGCGCATACGAGCGTCGGCTGCTGCGCCAGATCCCGCCGGACCGCAGACCCCGGCACGTCGGGGTCATCCTTGACGGCAACAGGCGCTGGGCGACGAGCCAGGGGTCGGCCAGCGACGTGGGCCACCGCGCGGGAGCGGCCAAGATCGTGGAGTTCCTCGGCTGGTGCGAGGAGGCCGATGTCGAGGTCGTCACTCTCTGGCTGCTCTCCACCGACAACCTCTCTCGGCCCGAGCCCGAGCTCGCCGCGCTGCAGGCGATCATCGAGGAGACGGTGACCGGGCTCGCCGAGACCGGGCGGTGGCGCATTCACCCCGTGGGTGCTCTGGACCTCCTGCCTGATCGCACCGCGCGACTGCTCAAGCAGGCGGCGGAATCCACCGCTGACACCGACGGCATCCTGGTCAACGTCGCGGTGGGCTACGGCGGTCGTCGCGAGGTCGTCGATGCCGTGCGCTCGCTGCTCACGGAGCACGCGAAGGAGGGCACATCGGTCGAGGACATCGCCTCGATGATCGACGTCGAGCACATTGCCGAGCACCTCTACACCCGCGGCCAGCCCGACCCCGACCTCGTCATCCGCACGTCGGGCGAGCAGCGGCTCTCCGGGTTCCTGCTGTGGCAGAGCGCCCACTCGGAGTTCTACTTCTGCGAGGCCTACTGGCCGGACTTCCGGCACGTCGACTTCCTGCGGGCGATGCGCGCCTACGCCGCCCGCCAGCGCCGCTACGGCGCCTAGGGAGGATTCCGTCGCCGGCAATT
>Ga0194133_10004575_pt1 | contig 18395 bp, 17 predicted proteins | sample TA2KigOf40mmetaG_FD_155448 | JGI IMG/M metagenome (GOLD analysis project Ga0194133, IMG submission 155448) | Freshwater microbial communities from Lake Tanganyika, Tanzania - TA2015055 Kigoma Offshore 40m | ecosystem: Environmental > Aquatic > Freshwater > Lake | place: Tanzania: Lake... | reverse complement strand
ATGACCAGATCTTCGCCGTGGCCAACGACGGCATCGTCATCCGCACCCGCGTCGACGAGATCCGGCCGTCGGGCCGTGACACCATGGGCGTGCGCCTGATGAACCTCGGCGATGACCGCAGCCTGGTCGCCGTTGCCCGCGCGGGCGAGCGCGATGACACGGAGGACGCCGAGGGCGATCTCGACGCCGAGGAGTCGATCTCGGCTGACGCCACGACCGGTCAGGAGCCCTCCGGCGGGGTCCCGCAGGTTTAGTCTGAGGGCCTAGTCGCTCACGGAAGGGGGAGCAGACGTGTCGAGCACGGTGACTCCCGGTCAGCCCACGCCCATCGGGCGATCACTGACTGGCGCTCCTGATGCCGGCACCGTGCGTCCCACCGACGCCACTCCCGCTCAGGGATTGCCTGTCATCCCACCCGCTCCGGTTCTCGCCCCCGACCCCGCACCCGCGCCTCCCGAGGCCGTCGTCGAGTCCCCCGAGCCACCCCCGCGCAGGCGCGCCCCGCGCCGAGCCCGGCTGTACGTCTACCGCGTGGACGCATGGTCGGTGATGAAGGTCGCCTTCATGCTGGCTGTCGCCCTCGGTGTCGTCATCGTCAGCGCTGTGGCGGCACTGTGGTGGCTCCTGGACTACAGCGGTGTGATTGCCAGCCTGGCACGCAATATTGATGAGGTCATCGGCTCGGGCACGACCACCTTCGACCTCGAGGCTGTGCTCGCCTTCGACCGCGTCATGGGTGTCACCGTCGTCGTGGCTGCTCTAGAGGTCGCTCTCGTCTCCATCCTGGCGGGGCTTTTTGCGGTCCTGTACAACCTCACCGTTGGGATCACCGGTGGGATCGAGGCCACCTTCACCGACGCGGTCTGAATGGGACGCTGTACCCTGCCGCCATGCCCAAGATCGTGGACCATGATGAGCGCCGGGCGCTGATCGTCGAGGCCCTCTGGCGCGTGATCGCGCGCGATGGCGCGCACGAGGTGTCCGTGCGCCACGTCGCCGCCGAGGCCGGGATGCCGAAGTCGAGCATCGGCCACTACGTCGGCACGATGCCCCAGCTCCTCGGCCTTGCGGTGGATCAGCTTGTGCAGTCCAACATCGACTACGTCCTCTCGCTGGATCTGCTCGACCTCGATGCCGACAAGGCAACGGAGGTGCTCTTCACTCTCGTGCCCGTCAGCGAGCGGCGCCGCCACATGTCGGGGGTGTGGCTCCTGCTCGTCAGCCAGGCCGGTGCGGATGCCGAGATCTCCGACGTGCTCTACGGGCTCAATGTGTCGGTGTCCGAGGGTCTGCACGATGTCCTGGTCGGCATGCGGCAGCAGGGGCTCGTCGATGCCAGTCGTGACATCGGTGTCGAGGTGCGTCGCCTGCATGCGCTCATTGATGGCCTGGCGATCCAGTGTCTAACCGATCCCCACCTGCGCAGCGAAGCTGATGTGCGCGCGATCCTGCGTCATGAGGTCGCCCGACTCGCCGATCCTGACCCGGTCACGCAGCGCACCATTGCGGCCAGTGGTCGCTAACACGCCCCGTTAGCGACCACTCAACGCAATGGTGCGGGACTCCCGGCCGCGTTAGCCTGCGCCGTGACGACCCAGGCCCCTTCCTCCCACGTCGGGCTGCTGTCCGCTCGCATGCGACTGATCGTCGCCAGCGCCCTGATGCTCTTCGTGCAGCTGGCGCTCATCCGCTGGTCCGGGGCCAACCTCGTGCACCTGTCCTACTTCTCCAACCTCATCCTCCTGGCATCCTTCCTGGGCATCGGGCTGGGCTTCCTGCGCGCACGCAAGCCACGCGACCTCGGTCGCTTCGCGCCGGTGGCCATCCTGGTGCTCATCGCCTTCATCTTCTTCTTCCCCGCTCGCATCGAGGGGTCCTCGAGCGAGCTGATCTTCTTCACCGAGGTCAAGCCCACCGGCCTACCCACCTGGGTCACGCTTCCGCTGGTCTTCCTCGTGGTCGCCTTCGCGATGACACTGCTGGGCGAGATCACCGGCCGCGCGTTCCTCGCCTTCATCGCCCTTGATGCCTACCGCTGGGACATCGTGGGGTCGTTGAGCGGCACGGTCCTCTTCACTGTGGTGGCCTTCCTGCGCTCGCCCTCGTGGATCTGGCCCACGGTCATGCTCATCGCGATGATCCTGCTCTACGGCAAGGCGCTCCCGATCCTGTCGTGGCTCGCGGGGCTCGGGATCATCGTGCTGCTGGTCCTTGAGTCACTGAGCCCCGGTGTCTCGTGGTCGCCCTACTACAAGGTGACTACCCAGGACTACACCAACACCAACCCGCCCTACACCGCGATTCAGGTCAACGGCATCCCGCACCAGAATGTCCTGGACGCGGAGCGCCGACTGCTCATCGAGCCGCTCTACGGCAGGCCCTATGAGCGTGCCGTCGACAATCCCCTGCGCAATGTCCTCGTCATCGGCGCGGGCACCGGCACCGACGTCGCGCTGGCCCTCTCGCGAGGAGCACAGCACGTCGATGCCGTCGAGATCGATCCGCGCATCCAGCAGATCGGTGTCGAGAAGAATCCCAATCAGCCGTACGCCGACCCGCGGGTGACGACGTATATCGACGACGGGCGCGCCTTCCTGTCGCGCACGGACGGGGAGTACGACCTGATCCTCTTCGCCCTGCCCGACTCGCTCACGCTCGTGAGCGGCGCGAGCCAGTTGCGTCTGGAGTCCTATCTCTTCACACGTGAGTCCATCCAGGAGGCCTACGACCACCTCAGCCCCGACGGCGTCTTCGCGATGTACAACTACTACCGCGAGGACTGGCTCATCAACCGCCTGGCGGGCACCGTCGAGGAGGTCTTCGGTCACGCGCCGTGCATCGACCGCTTCACAGCGGTGCAGTCCCTCGCGGTCATGGCCATAGGCAAGTCGGCGGACAACGCCGTGTGTGCCGACACGTGGGAGCGCTCAGCCATCGCCGCGTCGGGGCAGGAGATCCCCGCCCCCTCGGCCGATGATCGCCCCTTCCTCTACCTCAAGGATGCATCGATCCCGCAGCTCTACGTCATCCTCATCGGGCTCATCCTTGCCGTCTCACTCATTGCCATCCGCGTGGTGGGCGGTCCGCTGAGGCAGATGCGCGGCTACGCCGATCTCTTTCTCATGGGCATGGCGTTCCTGCTGCTCGAGACGCGGTCCATCACGACCTTTGCGCTGCTCTTCGGCACCACCTGGCTGGTCAATGCGCTGGTCTTCGCTGGCGTGCTGCTCGCCGTACTCCTCGCGATCGAAGTGACCAGACGATTCTCGCCGCGCCGACCATGGGTGATCGCGGCGCTGTTCATCTCCTTGGCTGTCGCATGGCTCATCCCCAACGCCTGGCTCCTCACGCTCCCGGTGCCGGTGCGGCTGGTCGTCGCGGTCGCCCTGGCCTTCGCGCCGATCTTCTGCGCCAATCTCTACTTCACGTCGCGATTCAAGGAAGCGGCTAACCCGACAGCAGCCTTCGCCGCCAACCTCTTCGGTGCGATGATCGGCGGCTGCCTGGAATACCTCTCGCTGCTCACCGGCTACCGCTTCCTGCTCATCGTGGCGGCTGTGATCTACCTCGCTGCCGTGCTGGTCGGGCGCCGGCTTGGTGCGCGGGCTGCCCCTGTGGGGGCCTGAAGGCGCGCGCCTGTGTACCCTGGGCGGGCTTGTCCGGCGGGGGTGGCTCAGCCGACCGACGGACATCAAGGGCCTATAGCTCAGCTCGGTTAGAGCGCTTCCCTGATAAGGAAGAGGTCGGTGGTTCAAGTCCACCTAGGCCCACATGAAGAAACTGCTGCTGCTCGTCGCCCTCGCCGGTATCGGCTACCTCGTCTACCGCCAGATCCAGGCGAGCAAGGCCGAGGACGATCTGTGGACCGAGGCCACCTCGGTCCCCGATCTGACCTGACCACTCGAGGGGTCCGCGCATGACCGCCGACAAGGGGTCGAGCGCTTCGTCATCTATGCCCGGCCACCCCGGATCCATGCGGGGTCACCCCCGGGTAGTGGCTCTCGTGGCCGCCAACACCGTGAGTTCCTTCGGCTCCGCGGTAAGCGTGCTGGCCTTCACCTACGTCTCATTTGTGATCACCGGCAGCCTGCTGGCCGCCGTGGTGATCATGGCCGCTCAGGCTCTGCCGGCACCTCTGCTCGTCAAGCCAGCTAAGGCCCTCGACCTACGCTTCGATGCCCGCCTGGTCGTCGCGGGTGCGTCGGCCGCCAGGTTGATCCTCTTCGCATCCGTCGCGGCGATCGTGATGGCCGGCGATGTGTCCTTCGCGCTTCTCTTCGTGACCGCACTGTGCAGTGGGGTCATCGGAGCGCTGAACTTCCCGTCGTGGAGCCGCTTCCTTCGCGCCATCGCGCCCGGTGGTGATCTCATGCACCTCAGCTCGACGCTGTCGTCGCTGAGCGCCGTCGCGGGCATCGCCGGGGTGATCTGCGGCGGCTTCCTGCTGGACTGGTGGGGGGCGGCCGGGCTCTTCATCGTCAACGCCGCCTCCTACGCCTTTCCGCTCGTCGCCGTACTCCTCTTTCCCGCGATCGCCCCCCCGAGCGAGGTTGGCGATCGCGTGCGGGCCGCGGACGCCATCCGTCTCGTGCGCGAGACCGACTTGCTCAGACGCTTCGTCATCATCGCGCTGTGCCTGCAGATCGTGGTCTTCCCCATCTTCAAGTTGCTTCCCAAGATCGCCACGGACATCAGCACGAGCGCCGTCACCTTCTCGCTCCTGCTCGCCTCCCTCTATGCCGGGATGGCTCTCGTGGCGCCGATGCTGACCTGGCGCGAGAAGCACTTCTCACATTGGCAGATCGCCTACATCGCCATGATCATCGTGATGGTCACTCTTGCGCTCGTCGCCATCGTCCATCAGACGATGCAGGACCTGCGGCTGGTGCTGCTCATGGTGGTGCTCGTGCCACTCGGCCTCGCACTCAACATGGCCAACACGGTCGTCGACGCGGCCGTCGCGAGTGCAGCGACGGGCGCCAAGGAGGCCGAGGTCCTCGCGGTGCACTCGGCGTTCGTGACGGTCGCGGCCCCGATTGGCGCTCTCATCGTTACCGGCCTGGCCGACGCCGCTGGCATCGTCGCAGCCGTGCTGGTCGAAGCCGGTGCCATTGCCCTGCTGCTGACCTACCTCGGCCGATCCCGGGTGCGGGCCGACCTGCGCGCACTCCTCGCGGAGCGAGCGGAGATCGTCCACCTTCACGCCGCTCATGGGCCAGGCAGTCACGGGCTCCCGGGGGAGTTCCCGCCGATCCACGTCACGGGTGCTGTGGCACCGTCACGTAGCATTCGGGGGTCCACGGGGGCTTAGCTCAGCTGGTAGAGCGCTGCCTTTGCAAGGCAGAAGTCAGGGGTTCGAGTCCCCTAGCCTCCACTTCACGCCCTGGCGCCATGCTTGACTGCATTCATGCAGATCGAAGTCTGGGCCGACGTCGTATGCCCGTGGTGCTACATCGGCAAGCGACGCCTGCAGTCCGCGCTTGCTGAGCGCGGCATCACTGATGAGGTCGAGATCGTCCACCGCGCATTCCAGCTCGATCCCACGGCGAGCACGACGACCGCGCCGACCATCGACCACCTCGCGGAGAAGTACGGCGTGAGTCGCGAGGAGGCGCTCGCGATGATGGCGAATGTCACCGAGGTAGCCGCGGGGGAAGGCCTGGACTACCACCTGGATCGCACGACGACCGGCAACACCCGTGACGCCCATCGCCTGGTGCTCTGGGCGCAGGAGCAGGACTCAGGTGCCGCCCAGCTCCTGCTCGAGGTGATGTACGCCGCCTACTTCGAGCAGGGCCGCGGTGTATTCACCGCCGAGGATCTCGTCGGGCTTGCCGAGGAAGCCGGGCTCGATGCCGACGCGGCGCAAGCCATGCTGGCGGGCACGGCGTACCTCGATCAGGTCGTGCAGGACCAGGTGCTCGCGCGCACCTTCGGCGCCACTGGGGTGCCCTTCTTCGTCATTGACCGCGCGTATGGCGTCTCGGGCGCTCAGCCCGTTGAGGTTTTCCTCAGCGCGATAGACCAGGCCCGCGCCGCGTCGGGCTGATCCGCGCTCAAGCCGGCCGAAACCAGCGGTCTGACCTCACATTCCGCCGATCGAGCGCCCGCGAGTGGCGAACTCCACGCGCCGGCTGCGAATGTCGTAGACCGCGGACATGATCCGCAGGCGCCCGCGGGAGACAGCGCTGTCGATGATGCGACTATTGCGCCTGAGCAGCCGGGCAGTGTGCGCGGCGTTGGCCTCGATTGCCTGCTCAAGCGTGTGGTTGACGGGAAGTCTCTCGATCGCGGGGATGATGGCTTCAACCACCGCGTCGATGTCGCCGCCGGGCATCTCGCCGGTGCGCAGGGCACGCTGGGCAGCCACCACGGCACCGCATGAACTGTGACCCAGGACGACAAGGAGCGGCACCTTGAGTACGCCGACGGAGTATTCGATGGAGCCGATGCTGATATCACCGCCGACGTTGCCGGCGTTGCGGACGTTGAAGAGATTGCCCTGGGCCACGTCGAAGACACTCTCGGCGTTGACGCGGGAATCCGCGCACGAGACGACGGAAGCGATCGGCCACTGGCCGTTGGTGATGTCTCGGTAGGGCGGTGTGTGGTCCGCGCGCTTGATGTCTCGACGGACCCAGCGTGCGTTGCCTCGCCGGAGCCATCTGAGAGATTGCGCTGAAGTGACCGTGTCGCCATCGTGATCCTCGGCGGCTGCGACTCGCTGGGCAACACCGACCGCGAGTGCTGTCCCGGCAAGCCCGACGAGGAATCCGCGCCGTGACATCGGATCGATGTGCGTCAAGTGATCCCCTCCTTCGTGCGGGCGACAGTAGGGGTCTGCTCAACGTCGAGTCACTGGCACTAGCGGGCGACTCCATGTCCGGCGTACTGGAAGTAGGCCTGGGTGATGAGCACGCGCACATTCGCGTCCGACCCGGTGGCGAGGCCGAGTTGCTTCACCAGGCGAGACACCGCCTTGGCGACCCCGCGCTCGGTGAGATGCAGGCGTCGGCCGATCTCGGCGTTGGAGTGTCCCTCGGCAACGAGGCGCATGATGTCGACCTGGTTGTCGCTCAGCGAGAGCGGCGCGGCGTATCCCGCACCCATGCGGGCATTGCCCTGCGCGCAGGGATGGGCGAGCACCGCCTCCATCGCGCGCGGCAGGATCTCGTCGTTGCCGACCGCGCGCTTGGTGAGGTAGATCGCACCGATGGGCAGCTCGCCGACCCCACCCATGAGGCGGGGGTCCTCGAAGGAGGACAGCAGGATGAGCGCGACGTCGGGGATGCGCTTGCGCAGTGCCCGGGCGAGGTCGATGCCGTGGGGACCCGGGCCGAGGTCGAGATCGAGGATCGCGACATCTGGCCGGGCGGCGTCTGCCGCTGCGAGCGCGGAGGCCACTCCGTCGCAGGGTTCGACGTTGTCATAGCCGAACGAGGCCAGCGCCCGCACCAGGAGGAAGCGGGTGAACTCGTCATCATCGACGACGAGGACACGCTGCGGCGACGGCATGGCGGCCACTATGGATCGGGGACGTGGCCCGGGCAAGCGCTCCCCGGGCAACAGGGGTGCCAGCACCCCGTGGACGAGGCGTCGTGGGAGGATGACCCCCATGCCGGAATCCGACCTCAAGGCCACCCTGCACACCTCCCTGGGCGACATCAACGTCATCCTCTTCCCCGATCAGGCCCCCAAGACGGTCAAGAACTTCGTCGGCCTTGCCGAGGGCACCCAGGAGTGGACGGACCCGCAGGCCCGCACCAAGACCACTAAGCCGCTTTATGACGGCACGATCTTCCACCGCGTCATCCCCGGCTTCATGATCCAGGGCGGTGACCCGCTCGGCACCGGCACGGGTGGCCCGGGCTACCGATTCGCGGATGAGTTCAACCCCGAGCTGCAGTTCGATCGTCCCTACCTGGCCGCGATGGCGAACGCCGGCCCCAACACCAACGGCTCGCAGTTCTTCATCACCGTCGCACCGACGTCGTGGCTCAACTTCAAGCACTCGATCTTCGGTGAGGTCGCCGATCAGCCCTCGCGCGATGTTGTCGATGCGATCGCCGCGGTCTCGACCGGTGCTCAGGACCGCCCGGTGACACCCGTCGAGATCACCGGCGTCACCGTCACGCGCGGGTGACCCAGCCGCCCGACTCATCTGCCGGTACGCCGCCCCCCGCGCCGGGCTGCTACCGCCATCCCGACCGCTCGACGTACATCCGCTGCACCCGCTGCGAGCACCCCATCTGCCCGGAGTGCATGCGCTCGGCGTCCGTGGGCTTCCAGTGCCCGGACTGCGTAGGCGAGGCCGCGCGCACCGTGCGCCAGCCCGTGACGGTCGCCGGTGGCGCTCTGGTCACCAAGCCCTATGTCACGTGGACCCTTATCGGGCTGACGGTCGCGGTCTTCCTCTGGCAGTTCGCAGCGGGAGTCGGTCAGGTCGCCGAGGAATTCGGCATGTGGCCCTTCGGCATCGCGCTCTACGGCGAGTGGTGGCGTCTGCTCACGGCCGCGTTCCTGCACGGGTCGTGGCTGCACATCGCCTTCAACATGTACGTGCTCTTCATTTTCGGTCCGCTGCTCGAGCGGGTGCTCGGTCACGCGCGCTTCACGGTGCTCTACGTCGTGGGAGCACTTGGCGGTAGCGTCGCGTCATACGTCTTCTCCGACCCGAGGACCGTGTCGGTGGGCGCGTCCGGCGCGATCTTCGGACTCATGGGCGCTGTCATCGTCGCGGGCAGGCGTCTGCGCTGGGACATCACCCAGGTCCTCGTCTTGCTGGGCATCAACGTCGTCATCGGCTTCCTCAGTCCGGAGGTGGACTGGCGCGCGCACTTCGGTGGCCTCGTCGTAGGCGCCCTGGTGGCCGCAGTCTTCGTCTGGACGCCGCCGCCCTTCCGCCCTGTGCGGGGGCTCTGGCAGGTGCTGGGTGTCCTGGCGATTCTGGGCGTGCTGGTCGCGGTGACCATGTGGCGAACGGGGCAGTTGTGGACAATGCTCGCCCCGCTAGGCGTGGGATGACGAGGTTGTCCACAGCCTTTCCTCAGTTGGGGAGAACTACACAGCTGTAATCCGGGCTGGACGTGCGTGCCAGACTCCGCATGTGGGCGAGGTGGAGAGCAGCCTGCCGGCGACCCCGTCCTGGCGGGCTCGCATCACGGGTCGCTGGGCGCTGTCCTGGCAGACCTACGCGCTCGGGGTGCTGGTCAACCTTCCCCTCCTGGTCGTCACCGGCGGTCGCATCGGCACTCGCATCGTGCCGGTCCAGGACATGGGCGTGCTCTTCCTCTACGGCGCGGGAGCTGCGCTCGTGGCGGGTGCGTGGGCCCTGGTCATGAACGCCACTGTCTTCCGCCACAGGCGCGAGCGGCCCGTGGCCCTGTGGCAGTTCGCCATGCTGCACGGGGTCTCAGGGGCGATCTTCGGCACCGCCATCGTCCTCGCGGACACACGCTTGGGAATCGATGTCGGTGTGCCTGCGCTGCTCACCGTGACCGCCACCGTGGGTATTGCGCTGTGGTGGGGAGTGACCACGGCGATGCTGCTCGAAGCCCATGAGCGCTTCGTGCGCGACCGTGCCCGACTGCTTGACGAGGCGGTCCTCAACCAGCTTGCTGCCCTGCAGGACTCACGGGCGGCATTGACCCTGGCCGACGACGCGGAAGTCACTCGCCTGCTCGCGCAGGCGCGCGAGCGCATCGATGCACGGCGCGCAGATGTCTCGCTCACGACGTGGCTGGATGCCGCACAAGCCCTGCGCACCGCGGCCGATGACACGATCCGCCCACTGAGTCACGCGCTGTGGGAGGAGGCGGCACGGCGCTACCCGGAGCCGCGCATCGCGGGCGTGGCCTCGATGCTCCTGCGTCGCCCGACATTCCTGCCGCTGCCGGCCGCGTCGGTCGTCACGATCGGATATCTCGGCGCGACGACCCAGGCCTATGGCCCCCTGCTCGGCCCTGCGCTGGCAGCCCTCCTGGGGGTGGGGTCCTTCGCGATCCTGTCCGTGGGCAACACCCTGATGCGTCGTGATCTGCCCCTGCGCCACGTGATCTACCTGGTGAGCGTCGTGCTCGTGGAGGTCGTCGCCCTCGTCCTCGACTACGCGCCCGCTCGCGTCGGCACAGACCTGCTCCCGCCCAGCCTGGTGGCCGGCTCGCTCCTCGGCACCCTCATCGCTGTGGTCCTCACCTCGGCCGTCGCCTCGTTGGACGCCTCGCGCACCCTGGTGATCAGTCAGCTCCAGTCCGAGGTCAACCGGGAGCGCATCGCGCAGGCTGCGCGCACGCGCGCCCGGGCACTGCAGCTCCGGGAGGCGGCCAAGGAACTTCACGGCACCGTGCAGACACGCTTGATCGCCAGCGCCAGCGCGATCGAGCTCGCTGCCGCGACGGGTGATGTGGCGGCGTACGAGCAGGCAATGAGCGAGGCACTCAGCATCCTGGACATCGAGCAGACCGCCGGAGGGGCGACGGTCGCCGCACGCGTGGCGGTCCTCGCCGCATCGTGGGGTTCCCTGTGCGCCGTCATCGTCGACCTCGACCCGACCGTGGGCTCCCGCGTGCACGACGACGTGGTGCGCGTTGTCGAAGAGGGCATGGCGAACGCCTATCGCCACGGGGGGGCGAGCCAGATCGAGGTGGTGATCGGGCGCGAGGGCGACGACGTCAGCGTGCGCATCAGCGACGACGGCTGCGGTCCGCGTCACGGTGCACCCGGCCTCGGCTCGGACCTCCTCGCGCGAGCCACGGGTGGTCGCTTTGGACTCACGGCTGGGTCCTCGGGCGGGGCGGTGCTCACGGCGGTGCTGCCCGCCGAGGCGTGATCCCTCGCCGGGTGGATACCCTGTCCGCAGTGCGCGGGAGACCGAGGGGTTGCCCGTGAGCCGAGCCGAGCGGCTCGCGCGCGAAGGGAGGACCACGGTGCCGGAGTCCAAGGGGCGCAAGCGAGACGACTACACCCCGCCTGCCGACAAGACCGACCGCAAGCCGGTCAAGATCGGCTCAGCGCCGTGGGTGGCTCCGACGATGGTGGCACTCTTCGTCATCGGTCTGCTGTGGATCGTCGTCTTCTACATCGCGGGCCCGGATGTGCCGATCATGAACACCATCGGTGGCACCTACAACGCCCTGGTCAATGTCCTCATCGGCTTCGCCTTCATCACCGCGGGCTTCATCATCTCCACGAAGTGGCGCTAACCGCTCGACCATGACGCGCATCCTCGTCATCGACAACTACGACTCCTTCGTCTTCAACCTGGTGCAGTACCTCGGCCAGCTGGGCGTCGAAGTCGACGTGCGCCGCAATGACGAGGTGACCGTCGATGAGGCCCGCGCGTACGACGGGATCCTGCTCTCCCCCGGCCCCGGCACGCCGGAGGATGCCGGTGTCTGCATGGACGTCGTGCGCGGCTGCGCGGGCGACGTCCCCATCCTGGGGGTGTGCCTGGGTCATCAGGCCATTGCGGCGGTGTACGGCGGGGTGGTCGATCGCGCCCCCGAGTTGCTCCACGGCAAGACCTCGCTGGTGGTGCACTCCGGTGAGGGTGTGCTCGCCGGCCTGCCCGAGCCCTTCACCGCGACTCGCTACCACTCGCTGGCGGTGCGCCCTGATTCCGTGCCCGAAGTGCTCCAGGTGACCGGCACCACGGAGAGCGGCGTGATCATGGCGCTGCGCCATCGCGACCTGCCCATTGAGGGGGTGCAGTTCCACCCGGAGTCGGTGCTCACCGAAGGGGGCCATCAACTCCTGGCCAACTGGCTGGTGGTCTGCGGCGACTCTGGAGCCCCCGAGCGGGCCATGGGGCTAGCCCCCGTCGTGGGCTGAGGTCGGTGGATAGTGCGTCACGCGGGGTTCATCCCCCGGTGATGGCCCGGCTACCTGCCACGACTTTCCCTGCACACCCGGGGGACAACGTCATCCCACGTCAGCGGCCTAGTCACCAGAAAATTCGTTCCGACATCCCCAACTTGTCCCCAGCCTGTGAACGCCCCGTCCGGCGATTCTCCCCCGCTTATCCACAGGTGTACCCACAGGGTTGCTGGACGGGTGCCGACGGACTTCCCTAGGTTCCTCGCCCGGGGTGAGATCGGGCGATGTCGCCGGGCTCATGGTGCGGCAGCCGAGGATCCACGGCTGTCGGACCCCCCTGGTTGAGTGAGGCGCAACTGTCGAGTCGGTGTGGAAGGGAGTGGGCGTGAGCGTCGCCGAACTCCCGGTCCCCTATGACGATGGCGGTGGCCCACCGAGCGATCGCACTCCGCCCCAGGATGTCGCCGCCGAGCAGTCCGTGCTCGGGGCGATGATGCTCAGCAAGGACGCCATCGCCGACGTCGTCGAGGTGCTGCGCGACGGCGACTTCTATCGCCCGGCGCACGCCACCATCTACGACGCGATCATCAGCATCTACGGCAAGGGCGATCCTGCCGATGCCGTCACCGTCGCTGCCGAGCTCACCCGTGTGGGTGAGATCGGCCGGATCGGTGGGGCGTCGTACCTCCACACCCTGGTCTCGCTCGTGCCCACCGCGGCCAATGCCGGCTACTACGCCGCCATCGTCAAGGAGCGCGCGATCCTGCGGCGCCTGGTCGAGGCGGGCACGCGCATCGTGCAGATGGGATACGCCGGGGAGGGCGATGTCGATGACGTTGTCGACCGGGCGCAGGCCGAGGTCTACGAGGTCACGGAGCGGCGTACGGCGGAGGACTACCTGCCGCTGCGCGAGCTCATGGATGGTGCGCTGACCGAGATTGAGGCGATCGCCAATCGCGGCGGACAGATGGTCGGCGTGCCCACCGGCTTCGCGGACCTGGATGCGTTGACCAACGGCTTGCACCCCGGACAGCTCATCATTGTCGCGGCGAGACCGGCTATCGGGAAGGCACTGGCACTGGATACGCCGATCCCGACGCCGACCGGCTGGACCACGATGGGCGAGATCCAAGCCGGTGACGACGTGCTCGATGACCAGGGCCGACCCACGCGCGTCGTGGCCATCAGTGAGACGTGGACCGGCCGCCCTTGCTACCGGGTGTCGTTCTCGGACGGCTCGAGCATCGTCGCTGACGAGGAGCATGAGTGGCTCACGGAGACGCGGGCGTCCCGCAAGTCCGCGCAGGCGGCAGCGGTCGGCTACAACCGCTACCGCAATCAGCGCACGTTTGCGGAGGTCCGCACCACTCGCGATATCGCTGAGACGCTGCGCTGCCCCACCAAGGACGCGCGGCTCAATCACTCGATCGTCAACACGCGGCCGCTGGACCTGCCCGAGATCGATCTGCCGATTGCGCCCTACGTCCTCGGTGTCTGGCTCGGTGACGGCACGTCCGCAGACGCCCACTTCACATCTGCCGACCCTGAGATCCCCATGTTCATCGAGGCCGAGGGTCTCGAGGTCCCCTACCTCGGCAACCTCCGCTATGGCATCCGGCTGCCCGGTGTCCGCGAGATTCGCGACCGTGAGTGTGAAGTGTGCGGAGCCACCTTCCGTCCTAGGGCACCGACTGTGCGCACCTGTGGGCGCACGTGCGGGGGCAAGCTGCCCAAGGATCAGGGACGCGCAGCGGATGCTTCTTGCCCTGATTGCGGTGGCCGCACGACCGGAGTCCTGCGTTGCCGGGATTGCGAGCGCTCGCACGGTTCGTTCCAGGCGATCTTGCGCAGCGTGGGAGTCCTGGACAACAAGCACATCCCGCCCGCCTACCTGCGCGGCTCCGTGGACCAGCGCCGCGCTTTGCTCGCCGGCCTCTTGGACACCGATGGGACGGTGACATCCCAAGGCAATGTGCAACTGACGACCACATCCAGCAGCCTGGCGAGTGATGCCTACGAGTTGGTCGTCAGCCTGGGGTACCGCTGCTCCATCTCGACGAAGCGCGTCAACGGCCGCACCGAGGCGACATCCACGGCCTTCAACCTCAACTTCACCACTCTCGATGAGGTCTTCCGGCTGCCGCGCAAGGCCCGCCTGCACAAGGAGCGGATGGCGGGCAAGTCTGCTGCTCGCATCGGCAATCGCTTCGTCACCAGGGTCACGCCCGTGCGTAGCGTCCCCGTGCGCTGCATTCAGGTGAGCAACGATTCCCACCTCTACCTCGCCGGACGTGCGATGGTCCCGACCCACAATTCGACCCTGGCAGTCGATATCGCGCGATCCGCCAGTATCAGGAACGGCCTCACGAGCGTCATCTTCTCGCTGGAGATGGGCCGAAACGAGATCCTCATGCGCCTGCTGTCCGCCGAGGCGCAGATCGCACTGCATCACATGCGCAGCGGCAACATGAGTGACAACGACTGGCAGAAGCTCGCTACGAAGATGGGCGTGGTGAGTGAAGCGCCACTCTTCATTGATGACTCACCCAACCTCACGATGATGGAGATCCGCGCGAAGTGTCGCCGCCTCAAGCAGCGTCATGACTTGCGCCTCGTCGTCGTCGACTACATGCAGCTCATGACCAGTGGCAAGAAGGTCGAGAGCCGCCAGCAGGAGGTCTCGGAGTTCAGCCGTTCGCTCAAGCTGCTGGCCAAGGAGCTCGACGTCCCGGTGATCGCCGTCAGCCAGCTCAATCGCGGTCCTGAGCAGCGCACTGACAAGCGCCCGATGCTGTCGGACCTACGTGAATCAGGGTCGCTCGAGCAGGACGCGGACATGGTGATCCTGCTCCACCGCGAGGACGCCTACGAGCGCGAGTCACCGCGTGCGGGCGAGGCCGACTTCATCGTCGCCAAGCACCGCAACGGACCGACCTCGACGATCACGGTCGCCTTCCAGGGCCACTACTCGCGCTTCGTTGACATGGCTCAGTAGGCGATTCGCCGGACTCAGCGCTTTCCCGGGTCGGACGTCGTACGCTCCGGACATGAGTCGGAGGCTTCGCGCCATCGGTGTGGGGTTCGCCAGCGTGGGTCTGTTGGCCGCCTCCCTGACTGTGACGGCGTCAGCTGCGGCCACGAACCATGCGACCAGTGATGTGAGCAAGGCGAAGTGGCAGAGGATCTGGGCTGACGTCGGCTATCCCAACACCGCCGATAAGTGGCGCTGCTACGGCACCCCGCGTCAGCTCAACCGCGATCCGTCGTGGGTGATCGTCCGATACCGACCCATCGAGACCGCCGAATGCACCGGCCTACCCGGTGATCCCTACCCGGTCCTCGCGCGCAAGCAGGCCGGCGCGTGGCGCGACGTCGCCATGCTCGGCCCGGTCTCGTGCAGCTACGTGAGCGAGGAGATCGTCAGCGCAGGAGGGTCCTGGGGGATCGTGAGGGACCTGATGAAGGACGGATGGTGCTGGGCGGATCCAATGTGGACCGCATATATGCAGCGATATCTCGACACTCGGATGTGCGCGAAGCCGCTGACCCGTCGCCCCCATGATTACGCCGTCGGATTCATCGGACGCAGCGAGGTCGGCAATGACATCGAAGACGGGGCAGTCACGTGGACGTGCTCCCGCGCGGCGGGAAGTGTGAAGCACCAGTACCTGACCGTTTTCCTCGCACAGCCCAAGCCGAAGCAGATCACCCTCGCCCTGGACATGGTGCAACTGAAGTCTCTCGCGATTCGCAAGGGTCGCATCATCGTGAAGGGTGGGCAGTACTCCGGAGACGGGCCACTGTGCTGTCCCGATCTGCGCGTGACGGTCTTCTATGAGATGCGGGACGGCGTACTCATCGAGGTCAAGAAGAAGGTCGAGCCCGTCTAATCGCTGTCACGGCACTAGCGTGTGAGCATGCGCGCGGTGGTGTACGACGCCCCTGGGTCCTTCACCGTGCGAGATGTTCCCCTGCCCGAGCCCGGTGCCGGAGAGGTCCGCGTCCGCATGACCGCCGCTGGCATGTGCGGCACCGATCTGCACCTTCACGAGGGCCAGTTCCTGGCGAGCTTCCCGCTGACGCCCGGGCATGAGACGGTGGGAGTGATCGACGCCCTGGGAGACGGAGTCGTCGCCGACGGCACGGGTAGCCCACTGCAGGTCGGGCAACAGGTCGTGATCAACCCCAACTCGAGTTGCCGACGCTGCGCGTACTGTCGTGAATCGCGCCCATGGCTGTGCGAGCTATTTGCCGGCATCGGCTCGTCCACCCCGGGTGGTTTCGCCGAGTGCGTCATCGTGCCCCAGGAGCAGGTCTTCGACGCTAGCGGCATCCCACTGGAACTTGCCGTCTTCGCGGAGCCATCGGCCTGCATCGCCCACCTGATGGACCGCCTTGATCCGCTCACCGGCTGCTCGGTGGTCGTCCTCGGTGCCGGACCGACCGGTGTGCTCCTCACGCAGTTCCTGCGCATGCGCGGTGCTGCTGCGGTCGTCCTGGCTGACCCCAACGCCTACAAGCTCGATCGTGCTCGCAGCCTTGCCGACATCAGCACGCACGTGGTCGATCGGGGCGACGTACGCGGGACAGTCCAACGCCTGCGCGGTGAGCAGGGCTTCGACGTGGTGATCGATGCAACCGGCCGTGTGGATGTCATTGCTGAGTTGCCCGAGCTAGCGCGCAATGGTGGGCGCATCGTCTACTACGGCGTGGCGGATGAGAGCAGCCGAGTGAGCATCTCTCCCTTCGAGATCTTCCGCCGCGAGTTGACGATCATGGGTTCCTTCACGGAAGTCGACTCCTTCCCCGATGCTCTCGACGCCTTTCGTAGCGGAGCTATCCGGACGGAGGGCATCATCACGCACCGATACCCCATTGATGCCTATGCCGAGGCCCTCCAAGCGATGCGCACCGACAGTTCAGCACACAAGATCGTGATCACGCCGCAGGACTAACGGCCCTGCACCCGCGGGCATCGACGGCGCACACTGGTCACCGGAGGTGGATCATGCTGATCTCAGGCAAGGCCTTCGTCGTCACCGGCGCTGGGAGCGGCATGGGTCGACCGCCTGGCGCGTGTGGCCCCCACCCGTGCTATCACGACCGTGGCTCAACGCATGAAAGCGCTACTGGGCTAGATCCTTGGCCGCGGCGCGGGGTGCGCGGTTTCGTACGCTCGGGCTGCGCGCAGGACCGTCACGTCATCGTGCGCCCGCCCCACGATCTGCAGGCCCACGGGCATTCCCGCTGAGGTGAGTCCGCAGGGCACGGTGATTGCCGGCTGCTGCGTGAGGTTGAAGGGATAACTGAACGGCGTCCACGACAGCATCGACTCCGGAGTCATGGGCACTGCTCCCGCGGGTCGCGCCTCGAATGCCGGGATGGCGACAGCGGGAGTGACCAGGGCGTCGTACTGCGTCATGAACAAACGCATCAAAGTGCCGAGCGCATTGCGCTTCAAGGTGAGGAGTTGCACGTCCTGCGCACTCAACTCCGCCCCCTGCGCGGCCTGCGCGGCGAAGTCGGGATCGGTCAACTCCTGCCCCTGCGGCCCGAGCGAGTCGTAGACCGTCTTCGACGCGACGAACCACAGCCCGGTCGAGATGTCGAGCGGATCCTCGAAGCCCGGATCCACCTGCTCGACGATCGCACCGAGTGCCGCGAGCTCGCGCACGGCCGCCTCGACGAGCGCGGCCACCTCGGGATCGACGTCGGCGTACCCGAGAGTCGGTGAGTAGGCGATGCGCATCCCGCGGATGCCGTCGTTGAGCGTGGCGAGATAGTCGACGCCGTCGTAGGGCAGCGAGGTCCAGTCGCGCGGGTCGGGCTGCGCGACGATATTCATCATGAGCGCGCAGTCGGTGACGCTCATCGTGTGCGGTCCGACATGGGCCACACTGCCGAAGGGTGAGAGCGGGTACGCCGGGACCCGGCCGAAGCTGGCCTTCATGCCGACGTTGCCGCAGAAGGCCGCGGGGATGCGCACGCTGCCCGCGCCGTCGGTGCCCATGCTCAGCGCGCCGAGCCCGGCGGCGACGGCAGCGGCGGTGCCGCCGGAGGAGCCGCCCGGCGTCTTTGAGGGATCCCACGGATTGCGGCTGATCCCGGTGAGGGGCGAGTTGGTCTCTGCCTTGCAGCCGAACTCCGGTGTCGTCGTCTTGCCGAACATCGCCGCACCGGCCTCGCGCAGGCGCGCGACGGAGGGTGCGTCCTCCTCCCACGGCTGATCGGGGCTGATCGCGCGGGACCCGCGCAGGGTCGGCCAGCCCCTGGTCCAGAGGATGTCCTTGATAGTGGTCGGCACACCCTCGACAGCGCCCACGGGTGCCCCACTGGCGCGGTGCGCCGTCCAGCGCGCCTCACTCGCGCGCGCGGCGGCCAGACCGGCCTCGGCGTCGACGAGCACGAAGGCGTTGATGATCGGATCCACGCGCTCCACACGCTCGAGCGTCTGCTGCATGGCCTCGACCGGTGAGGCCTGTCCCGTGCGATAGAGCTCGATGAGCTCGGTAGCGGTGAGCTGCGTGAGATCCATGCGCGGAGTCTGCCAGCGCGGGTCCCCCGGCCACAGCCCGAGGGGG
>Ga0194133_10004572_pt1 | contig 18399 bp, 18 predicted proteins | sample TA2KigOf40mmetaG_FD_155448 | JGI IMG/M metagenome (GOLD analysis project Ga0194133, IMG submission 155448) | Freshwater microbial communities from Lake Tanganyika, Tanzania - TA2015055 Kigoma Offshore 40m | ecosystem: Environmental > Aquatic > Freshwater > Lake | place: Tanzania: Lake... | reverse complement strand
CATGACCACGACCTACATTCTTTTCTAAATAGACAAATAAAGATTCCTAAATTTATACTTTAAATTGAAAATCGTTGTAAATTTGCTCCTTTTTTTACTTTTATATTGAAGCCGAACAATTTAAAAATGACACAAAAATCAAAAGATTGGAAATCACTACCATCCCATCATCTTTTACGGATTTTCTTACAAAGGAGTGTTATGACTGGAATTGCAACAATCAGGATTCCAGCCAACGGGAGTCCGATCGTCAAAACTGTAAGTTAGAAATTTTTTTATGGCAATCATTAATTAAAGCTTTTATCTCATCAAAGCTCACGAGGATCAAAATGTGCCCCACAATCTTTCAAACAAGTTGTTGTCAGAATACTAGTGGTGGTGGTCGACTCACTTCTCCCTGACAAGGTGGTCATGATGGGCGTTGGAAGTTTTGTGCGATAACGATTGAGCTTTCGCTAAAATACTCAAATTAAAGTCATTTTTATACCAAGTTTTAGTTAATGGATTCACCAATCCTCTTTTAAAGCTGACAAACGTATCATTGCAGGTGGGTGGAGCTTTGGTCCAGTGTCCATCTTGGCATACAAGAGTTTCATCAGGATCAGGGAAGTTAGACGTCCAATCAAATTTGTCTTGAAAATGAAAGTCTTTTAGTGAGCTAGTGAAGGGGCAAGTTTAGATTTTTCCATTGGGCTTGAGTTGGTAATAAATGTCTGTCCGTCTGTCACGTCTATCTCCTCACGCAGTTTTAAAACTAGAAAGCTAAAAATTGGCAGGAATAATTCTCGCATTAATGGCACAAAATCTACTGACCAGTTTTTTGATATTTTGTCTGGGGCCTGAGATTTTAAAGGTCAATGATGGAGGTCTTAAAAATAGCATCATCGCGCTAGTCCGATCTGATCTGTCAGCTCAGTAAAACCCTCATTTCTCAGCTCGCAAACAAAATATGAAAAATCCATTTTTTAAAGGGATGAGGCTGTCTGTATCCAAACTTTTCAGGCTCTGGCTTAAAAACTGAGGGAGCTATTTGAGGTTGAAAATAACAGAATCCGTCTAATCCGACCTGTTTTTTAAACTAAGTCAAACCCTCATTTCTCAACCCCAAGACCAAATATGAAAAATGAGGTTTAAGATGTAGGTCTAAAATCCGAGAATTTTCAAAACCCAGGTCATTGACAACAATTGCATGGGATTGGCCTGGACTGGAAACAACCCTATTGGTTGGCTAAATATCCCAGATTAAGTGGAGTTTTATTTATTACAATTAAATTCTATAAAAATTTAACATTGTAAAAATTCTAACTTCTGATTGATAATTTTGTGTATTGTGGAATTTCCCAAGCTCAGGAGGGTTTGGCATTTTTCCCCACACTTAATTACTTAATTTCAATCATAATTTTGTAGGTATTTTTATTACCTAAGGATGTATGACAAAATACCTCCACAGTCATTCCGTGATCGATTGTCCGGAGAAGTGTATTGGACAAATCACTGAAAATGTTGAAAAAAAAGAGAATCTATGTGAAAAATGATATATACAGTCATAATTCAAAAATTCACCCAATATCTGGACACCCCGATGGATTGCAAGCAGGAATGCTACGACTTAAAAAAGATCCATCTTCACATTCCAAAAGGGGAATTTCTAATAAAAAAAATTCATTTTTTTTCTAATTCTTTGAAGAAAAAAAATTCAATGAATTCCTTACGATTAGCATCAAACCCACGAATAAATAGACTGGGAGGCCAACAGATAGCTTTCAGCCTTCCACCTTCGCTGTCACCTCTAAAGATAATATCCTGAAAGGATCCATTTTCATCCACCGGTTGGCAAGACCTTGGACTGAACCCTGATGCAAAATTGCCACCAAAGGCAATTAAAAGGTGAACAATTACTCCAAACATTATCAGAGTCGAACTTTAACTAAGGCGTTTTAAACTGAAAACTCATCATTATCATTCGGATTCCAGATAAGTTTTTGGAATTGCGACTCCCTATCGAAAAACTGATAGTGAGCTCACTGGAAAATTAAACCAAAAAAACTCTGCAGTCTTTAAAATATATATATATATTCAGAATGAAAATCGTCGATGCACAAAAGGTTAGGGAAGAATTTTTGTCGTCATAACTTTCAGGTGTTAAAGAATTTCCATCGAGGCCAAGGAAAATCGATCTCCATGGTTCTCTTCACTTTCAGCTCCACTTTCGCCATCGGAGGTATCGCCATTATTTTCAGCTGCTGGGTCGACGAGATCACCCGTTGGCAATGCAACTCGGGCATAGTCATCCGTATCTATAAGAAAACTCTGAAGTCAAGCTAATTTCTAATTAGATTTTGGTTGATTACCTATTGATTTGCAAAAGTGAATTGCATACTTCAACTTCTCTCTCAAAACTTTTTTGCAAGAATATCTGGGCATTTTTAACAAAAAGAAGCAAGTGTAGCTTTCAGGAAGGAAGTCATCAGGTGGATTATACTTGTCCATTATCTAGAAAAAAGGAAAAAAAGCGCTGGAACTTAGATCACCTAGGATAAAAGGTTTTTTTAAGGTGAACCTGCAGTACAAAATCTCTCCCCCGGAAGTCAGCGATTGACCTTGGAAGTCTAGTTCGACCCCAAACGAATCTAAGAAAGAGAGATCGCTCTGTAGTTCCAAACTCTTCCATAACTTCCCAGAACCATTGAGCCAGAGGAGAGTTTGAATCGATACCTAAAATGAATATTCGAAAAATTAGGCCAACATTTTTAGAGTGGCTATAATTTCAGGATGCTCACCCTTGTATGTTGCAACAGATTTTAGAAGGTGGAGTGGAATGTCAGGGCTTCCGCAAACCATTGTTTCAAGCTCAAACCCGGTAAAAAGTGAAAGTAACGGTACCTAAGTTATTTAGTTTTAGAAATAACAATACATACTAACGATTAAAACTTGAGAAAATATATCTTACAGGTACGACCCTGGACATTCCCTCACGAACACAAGATACAGCAGCATCAAACTCGTGTAACCTGAACTGCAGGGCAAGTTTAACATACTCTGCACGGTTTTCACCATTGACCCTGGAATACCTGAAAAGAATGTGAAAAATAGATTTAAATCGGTGCCCACTCGAAGCTTCAAGTTTCTTCTCATTAACCTTGCTGAAAGTTGAACCTCGTGACCTGCTGAGCTAGGGGTTGAAAATGGCATGTCCATGGAAGCAAAAGCCTGGAGAAAATGAGATTGGTTTTAAAAGTGATGGAAGAATTAAGTTTTATTTATTTTGAAAATTTTTACCATTTCATGATCTTTGTCCATATCTCTGATGCACATTAACCCAGGTAAGTAATCCTTGTCAACCTTTTGGTATTTGGTGAGATTAATGTCTTAGTCGCATGTTGAGATTTAAAAAAATTACTAGTATTTTACCTCGGTAATGTCGTTTGGCGATAACTGAGATCCTGCTAAAAGCTTCCATATTGGCTCAGCCAAGTTCAAGCTCAAAGGGGATCCAGTTCGAATCGCAATACCCATGAGAATGCCAAGAAACCTACACAAGGTTGTAATTTACTTTTATCCAAATTGGACTATATGCAAAAAGATGAGCTACCGAAACATATTCATATGATGTTGAGATGTTAAAGAAGGATTCAATAAGAAGCAATCTCTGCTCGTGCCAGATTCATCTCTGCCATTCGGAGTAGGTATTAAAAGGGGAAGACTTCCGTTCTAAAATTAAATTTTTTCTGAATGAACATCTTCTATTTTAAACACACCAAAAACTTCATTTTTAAGTCAACCTGTAGCTCGTCACACATTTCTGCAATACTGTCACTGTATCCACCACCGCAGTCATCAACACTTTCCCCAACAAACTTAACCTTCCAGACACGATGGGGTAGTAGGAGAGATTCCGGTCCCAGAGTTGACATCTTTGAAACCATTTGAGCAAAAACAGTCTTTGACATTGGGACCATCTGCGAATTAGCTGCTGTCTGAAAACCTAAATAAAAAAATTGCATGAAGCATGGAAGTAAATTCCAAGCTGAGTTAGATATTTAATTAGCTCACCAGCAATTTCTTTCCCATTGCCTTGTGTTGAGGATGCTGTGGCTTTTCGATGTATGGCCATACGGTTTAGCTCTATAACTGGGCCATGTTGGCGATCTCGAACCATCGTGGCCTAGATATGAAAATACTTTATTTCTGAAAAATTATGTCGCTTTTCAAAATATACCTGAACAACTTTTCTAAAAGCACTTTCTTTCGCAGATGTAACGATTAAAGTTCGAAATTTGTCAATGATATCCAATTGAGGAGCAACATCAATCTCTTGTATCCCCTATTTTTCAATTTGTTATTGGCAAACCATTCAGTGGGATTTTAAAATCATGTTAGATGAACTTGCCAAAAATCCTAGAGGGAACATTGCAATTCCAGGACAGAACATATCTGAGAATTGGTGAAGCAGAATAAGACGATTTCTTAAAGATGTTGGATCCATTTCTTTCAACATTTCATATTCGAGAGGTACCTGTAAAACATGTCTTTTAATGATTTTATACTCTTAAAATTTTAATTTCGATTTTCATTGTCTAGAAAAACTTTTTCATTATTTAACTATGTTAATGTCATGGTCAAATAATCTCTTACATGAGATGGTAGTTTGCTTGTTGGAATTGGCTTATTGGTGGACCAGGCCAAAGTATGAGCCGAACCACAAGCCACTCTATTGATTTTTTTCCCTTGAAGAGATGCAACCAACCTTGGACGCTAGAAAATAAAAAACCTCAAGATTTTGAGAGAGATCTTTTTAACTATCAAATACCTGTATAGCATTTGTGCTTCCATCGCCAAGCTGACCCTCATCATTGTCTCCCCAAGTAAAAACTTCTCCCTATATTAAAAATAAATTTTATATGCAAATAGTAAAAAGCATCTCATTTTTCATCCAGTTGCTGGCTGGTCATTTTTGACATTCTCAACTTTGCAAATAAAAGTGGGTTAAAGAATATTAAAAGCCTTTAAAAAGTAGCATCATTATATGATGTTTAGATGGACCCAAATTGCTATAAATTGAAAAAAGTGCAAGAACTTATTTAATCCTTTTTCAAAGAACTCTCAACAAGACATCACTCAATAATTCTAAAAAGGTTTGTCAGAGACGAAAATTACCAAGTCTGTGCATGCTACGCAATGCAGTGAACCTGTGGCAATAGAAATGACACGTTTTCCCTGTAAAGCTGCAACCTAAAAAACAATACAATGGAAGTCTAGATGTTTTGTTACTCTTTTTCACTAAGGCAAATTTTAAGTCACCTTTTTCGGCCTTCTAACGTGATCGTCTGTTCCATGGCCGAGACGGTGGTAATCACCTTTTCCCCAAGTAAAAACAGATCCTGATCTGGTCAAGGCAACAGAAAACTGCGAGCCGCACTCTACCTTGGTTGCACCTTTTGATGATGAATTAATTGTGCTTGAATCGTATACATGTGGTGAAACCAATAATCAGGCATACATACCAAGTCCTGCCAATGAATCAACTTTCATTGGAATTTTACAACCGTCTGATCCTCCTCGTCCCAGCTTCCCATAATCTCCTGTAATTTTGGATAAGATTTAAATTTGATTTTTCTGTGGTCAGATAATAAATTTTTCAACTTTATTACCGTCTCCCCAAGACCATACGTTGTCATCATCTGTTATACACAGGGTTTGGGCATCTCCGCTCCCTGAAACACAATTAGCTTTTGAAGATGATTGCGCTAAAAAAAGTTCAGACTTTCAAATACCGCAAGCCACATCAATGACTCTGTACCCAAGGAGTGCTTCCACTAGCTTAGGCTTCATTTGGTCATCTGAATCACCGTGTCCCAGCCTGCCATAGCGGCCTTTACCCCAGGTATAAAGTTCACCTTCAAAGAAAAATAATAAATATTTTTATGATCATTAACTTCTTTTTTGACACCAAAGTTAAGCATACCAGACGCAGTAATGGCTGCTGAGTGAGCACCACCACAGCTTATGGCTAAAACATCTCTGCCTCGAAGTGCCTCGATGATTCTAGGTCTGTCACAAGAAGCTTTGTTTCCATGACCCAACTTCCCATCGTCTCCCTCTCCTAGGTAATTAATAAAAACCATGTGAGAAGTTAAAATTCAGCACTGAATTTTAAAGAATACCCCAGCTGTAGACTTCTCCGTCGGCAGATAATGCTAAGCAATGTTTCCCCCCAGAATTAACTGCAACCTTCGTAAGAAATTAAAACCACTTTAAAATCGGTTTGCAATTGACTTTGACGTATTAAACTTACCACTTTGATACAAATGTGCTGAATCGATTCAATTAAAGTTGGCTGACAAACTGACTCTGTCCCTCCTGTTCCCAAACGACCACCAGATCCATAACCTGGTTAAAAATTAAAACATCGATCAAATTTCGACTGAATGAAAGGTTTTACAAATTGGGAAATCAGTATTGAAGATGGAACCTGTAGCATAAACTTTTCCTTCTGCTGTGACGGCAAAGAGAGTTTGTTCTCCACCAACAAGTTGAATGGGACGCAGAACTGACAATGTTTCACAAGGGGTCGGGGCTTTGACTTTAGCACCCTCAACTCCACCAAGCTAAATATCAATTTCATGGATCACGTAAATTATGAGTTTTGAGCTTCTTTAGTGATCTAGATCAAATACCTGCCCCCTGTGATTATGTCCCCAGCCAAATATTGTTCCTGCTCCTCCCCACGACAGTGTCCAGTCTTCTGGTCGACGGTGAAGCCATTGTAAGAGGCTGCCTGTCTATTTCGGCACTAAAAATGCTGTGATCTTCGTGGTCCAAGGTAAAATTTTCGTCTTCTGATGCCATTTCGAGGATTTTTTTCCGCACCTCTATACAAAATGTCTGACCAAAAAAAATGTTTAAATTTACAGCTTCGAGAAGGCTAAAAAAATTAATTTTTAATACCAATGGCAGAGTCGTTCTTTTTATGAGTGAATCAGAAACTCTGGAAGCCATGCAATATCTCCTAAACCAAGCCCATTTATAAGTTTCAGAGCAACAATTTAGGGAATCCAAGCCAAGATCACACGCTAATGCAACCTAATAAGAAAAAGTACTCTAAAATTTTCCTAATTATGATAACTTTTAGAACTTCTTACCAACTCTTTGAAAAATGCCGAATGTAGCAAATGTTTTCCGCCGCGAACAATGGGATCTTCATAGTCAAATTGTCTCAAAAGCATTTCTGGGAGACCTTTTACCAGGACTGAAAGTGCAGTATCCGTGCAAGGCCTTTATTGAAAAGAGCATTTAACAAAGGAAAACCTCAATGAAATGATAAAATTAATGGTTAATAATTCAATGCCTGGGAGAATTTGTGTCTGGTGATGAAGATTCCGACGTTGACAAAACCATTTGGGGAATGTTCAACAAGTTTAGTCCGCTGAAATCACGTAATTACATTATTACAACAGTATATTAAAAATTTCAAGTATAACATTAATTGAAAAACCAAAGTTTTTACATAAAGAAAGAGTCATGCCTGGAACTCATGAGTCGTCTCAAACATTGAAGGCTCCACATTCTTTGAGAAGCAGGCAATGCCGATAATTGAGCACAGGCTGCAAGAGCAGCTGCTAGACGGGGTGATCCCAGTGTTTGATTTGTAATTAAAGTAGCTATAAGATTGAAGTTTATATCAAATTTATTGTAATAAAAATTCCCTTATTAAATCCCATCTCACCGTCTAAAAGCCACATTACTAACTCCATAGAAGGTCGCGACAAAACTGATCTGTCAGAATACAGGTGTTGTGAGCCTGTTGCTGGCATTATGGGATAGACAACGAATCTCCAGCCCCATCCGTTGACAGATCCATCAGAATTAAACTTCCATTTTATTTCGTCACCTTTAAAAATAATTACTTAAACGAAGCAGTCTAGGAGGATGAAGAGTGTAAGATAAATTCTCACCAGCAACTCTTATCTCAGGTGACCAATCACTCCAGTCTCTTCCAGAACGAATGGTCACAATCCTTCCTGAGGCATCCATGATTGTCAATGGATCGTGTCGTCGTTCAGTTGAGCATTGACGATCAAATTCTATCCGCAAAGATTCAGCGCCTTGAATTCTGACGTGACCAGTTTGAGAAGCATCATCTGAAAATATAACCATTATTTTGAAAAACAGAATTTCTTCTCTAGCTTTTTTTTTGTCCAAAATTACCTGTGTACGGATGTAAGCTTTCCTGTGTGACTGGCTGAGGTACTCCCTTAAATCTCTCTGTGTCCGTGGCAACATCTTCAAGCTCTGTAACGCATAGCTCAAGCAACATATCACCAATAGAAGGGTTCACAGCACCAAGAGATGACAAAACGTGTGCCAAAGATTCTCGAGACTGGACACTACAACGACCTAAATATTTATTTAATTATTGTTAAAATGCAAATGAAAAAAAATCTGACTGCAAGCATATCAAAATGACAAAAAATGTAACCTGCGACAGCAAGTTTCAAGAGGTCCACCAGCATTCTTGCATCATCCTGGAATGAAATAACTTTCAGTGTAAACAAGTCTAAATTTTTGGGCAATCATTTTTTACAGACTATCTTTTTCTTCAACCAGAATTTTGGGACTAATAATACTTCTATTAAATTTTGATGATTAAATTAATAATATTATATGTGCTATTATGATTAAAATTGTACCTGAACCAAAAGTTTAGTAAATTCATCACAATAATTGGTCAGCATCATTACTCTTTGGTTGTCTTTCTGCTTTTGTACTGTTACTGATGCTGGATCCACCTCGCTGGAAGGTGACATCATATCGGCCGAATCTATCAGTGTTTCTTTGCTTACAAGACCATCTGAATTTAAATAGTTGAGGCTCAAATATTTTATAAACGATGTGATGATATTCAGAACTACCTTGCTCTACAAAACCTAAGTTATTTGTAATTGAAGAGTCGCTATCTGGAGTTGTTTGAAGACTTAAAGCTTCCGTTGGACAGGCTGGCGCCTCTCCACCACCACCGCCACCTTCCATCACGACTGCTTCGTGATCATCGTTGATATCAGAGGGACTTTCAGGGGAAGCTAAGGGAACTGAGGATGCCCCTAGTATTACTGCCTCTAAGTTGTGACGAGGAGCATCTGACTGTCTTTCTTTTTCGTCCGTTAAATACTCACCTTTAATAAAAGATATTTTACGTTGATTTTATTCTTTTTGAATCTAAAATTCTACCTTGACTGTTTCGAGTTTGGACGACGGGAGGAGCAGAGGGTTTTCCCCCATGTGGAGCCAAGGCTGCAACAACAGCTTCTCTCGAGTATTGAATTTGTAAAGCATTAAGAATGTGCTAAAATGAACAAATTTAAGTATCAATTTAAGAACAAAAAGCCAGTTGATGTTGATAAAAACCTGCAAAGCCTGTTGTTTGGATGAATTCGAGTCGAGTGACAATATGATCCTTGATAGTGAAGGACGACTACTTTTCTTATAGGTACCCTAAACAATTTTTTGGTGAATAATTGATTTTCAAAAAAAAACTTATTGTAGTAATAAGATAAATATATATTTACGTGTCCAGCAATCGCAGACATTGTGCTGCAAAAGCTTCCTGTCAGTGAAGCTCCTCCAAGTGTTGACCCTCGTAACGTTCCTGCTCTGTTAGGCAAAAGATTTGCTGAGCTTTGCCTTGTGTTAACTTCCGGTGCTTAAATGCAATATAATTTCAAATAGAAAATAGGCTTAAACTGAAACAGTTAGTCATACCTGATCTCGAATTGGTGTTGTTGTTAACCACAAAACCAACTCCGAGAGGATCTTTTGACTCGGCAAATAAAACAGGCTCATGGCAACTAAAATTTGGAAAATTCTTTGTTAAACAGCTTTTAGTAAATATTAGAATATTTCAAAACTGATTAAACCTTGTTGATGGTGTCTCTGGGATTGTCCAGCAAACTGAATGAGAAGACCCACATGCAACCCTTGATATTCTATTTCCTTCTAGTCCATGTACGAGAGCTGGCTTTCGATTCACTGTGCATGTCCCGTTCCCCTGAAAATGACTAACTTTAAATCGTGACCATACTTATAGGGTTCTTAATCAGCTCCACCTGTTGACCATGATCATTATCGCCCCAAGCAAAAACTTGTCCAGAGTCGGACACTGCAAGGCAATGCAGGGCTCCAACAGCTACGTGAACGATCTTTTTTCCTCGTAAGCAATCTACGATCGTTGGCTTCCTTATGTGCTAGAAATATTATTGACATAAATAAATACCCTTTGGCCAAATATTCTAAAAATCACAGCACCTGGTCTGACCCGTGGCCCAGTCGAAAGTAGTCTCCTTTGCCCCAAGTCCAAACCAAACCTTTGAAAAGTATCATTAAATCAAATTCCGCATGCTGATTCTATTGTGTACCTGATTTTGACAAAGCTAATGAAAACTGAGCTCCACATTCTATTTGGCAAATACCGACTCCGTTCAGCTTCTCTATATTGTGCGGAATATTGCAACCCTCACTTCCTCCTCTTCCAAGTTTTCCGAAATCCCCATCACCCCATGAAAAAACTGTTGAAAAATTAGATTACTAAAATTAGGTCTCCATTGAAAATTCCTCACCTTTTCCTTCATCTGTGAGAGCCAAAGTTTGAGCATCTCTGCTTCCACAGGCTACTTGAACAACTCTTTGACCAATCAATGCCTTGACCTGTTTAGGTCTAAGTTGGGTGATGTTGTCTCCATGTCCAAGTCGACCGTATTCACCTTTCGTCAAAACAATGATAAGTGACAACTTTTAGATAAATCTCAATGGCTTCTACCTGATCCCCAAGTATAAAGTTCACCAGCCGATGTAATGGCTGCGCTGTGAGAGCTACCACAAGCTATGTCTCGCACCCGTTTTGACTTAAGGGCCTCTATTAGGCGTGGCTTGTCACAAGATAAACGAGAACTGTGTCCCAACTTGCCATCGTCACCTTCACCTGAAATAATAAGTTTTTGATGCTTCCGTAATTATCGGGGCGTAAGGAATTGTTGACAGTGACAAGTTTACCCCAGCTGAACACCTTCCCATCAACTGTCAAAGCCATGGCATGTTTGCCACCAGAATGTACAGCAACTTTTTTGACGACATATTGAGAGAGAACTGTCATCTGACGAGGTGATGATACGTTGTTACTATGTGAAAGCCCTAAACGGCCATTGGTTCCTTCACCGCACGAATAAACACGACCCTCCTAAAAATAATTGAAGGAAATTACCAAAAAATTCGATCACCCTAAGATTATTTTTACACAACGAGGGTGGAAATTCACAGTATTTTAAAGGATCAAAGGAGTAAAGAGATACTTAGGCTTCAAATTTACCTGGGTGACCACAAAGAGAGACTTTGATCCTCCGGCGATGCATATTGGTTTTAAATGACTTAAAGTATCCGAAAATATTGGAAGCTTGATTTTTGATCCTTTGAGTCCTCCTAACTGGTCTTTGTCGTTCAGTCCCCAAACAAAAACTTTAATGTTCAAAGGATCTCTTTTGCTATTAAAGCTATCCAATCTGAAATTCAAACAGTATGAAATTAAGCAATGCACGAAACAAATAATATAAAACTTTCTTACCTTGGTCTTGTCCCTGGAGAACTATTCTGCTCGTCACATTCTTCTGAATCAGAGGCCAAAAAAGACATGTTGTTTGAAAACATATCTTCTTCAGTTTTCTTTTTCCCGACAATTTGTAATCCGTGTACTTTGCAATCAATGCCCCCTTTACGGCACTGTTTGATCCCAATCTCGATGAACCTTGCATAAAGGTTTGTAAGGTTTAAAATTATGGTTGAATTACCAAATATATATAAATTAAATTACCTGTGGTATTCCTTGATATTTGAAAGAAGGGTGACCAATCTGTCACTTGACAAAAGATTGATACTTGAAACCTCTTTCAATGACGACATGGTTTCCCCACCACTAACCACTATGAGAGATGGCATGTACGTGGAATCGGCAGGATCAACCTTTAAGCATAAATATATTTAGGGCAATAAGGAAGTTTTGATACGAGTAATCCTTCGTTTGAAATTATTACCAATATCTTTAGCGAATGCACTATAACATCTGGTTGCATTTCCAAACGGATCCAATGTTTTCCTTAAAACAGTTCAATTTCTTTTTTTGATGCCAAAATAATATGCCTAAATAAGTGGAAAAAATTTGGAACCTTGGGTTCCACAGCTCTGCCAATAGCTTGATGTTCCATCGGTGAGTCTGTAAGCCCAGCTTTCACGTGATGAAACTCCCATTGTTTTCACACACATTGACCAGTCTTCAATAAGCCCCAGGTTAGAAGTGCCACTCGGTTCTCGACGCCTCACACGTCCAGGTCTTCCGGCAAAAACTGCAGGGCTTCCTGGTTCTGCTATTCTAATGAATCCATGTTTATGTGACTTGCGAGAATAGAAACAGCGTTCACAAAAGTCAAAGTTTGAGCAATCTTTACACTTGAACCTTTGATAATAAATATAACTATTGAAAGTATTTTTTTCAAATTTTATCAAACACCAATCAAGTACCTTGAACCAGCAATTGGTGATTGACCACATCCATCACAAGAAACATCTGGATGAAAGCTGGATACTAGTTCCATTTCTTCCCGAAGTCCTGTCCAATTCGCTAAAAAAATATTTCTAATCGAAATCTGTGATATGTGGGCTTTGGTTTAAAAAGTTACATTGCATGGGAAAGTCGACAGTCACATCTGTTCCGTTGGAGCTAATATTTGTTACAACTCCAGTGGAGTTGTGATTCACAGACCCCCACTTGTACCGAGGGGTCGTGATGCTGGCCTTGACACGAACTCTGTCCCCAATCTTCAAACAAAAAAAAAGATTGCTATTTTCAGGGAGTCAGATAATGATTCTTTTTGTTACCTTGATTGAAGATGAAGGGTAAGACGAAGCATGTTTATCAATCGAAAAAGATGTGTTCGGCATTGATAGAAGCTCCACATGAATGTATCTAACCCAATACGTTCCACCTCTTCTTTGCCATTCTATTTCAAGGTTAAGGTCGTGTAGCCCATCCCTGTCGAGCTTTAGTATTTTGCCCACGTCACCCTCGTGAACTTCCTCGTAGGTGCGACAACATCTTACCATCATGCCAACCTTTGTGTTAAAAATGAAAGACATAGAAAGTTGGAAAGACTTTTAAAAAAAGTTTTAATTACCTGAGCATTATCCCTCACGTATACAGCGTAGTCATCTTTATTAGCAAAGTCCTGTCGTTTCTTAAAAGTTTCTGGTGGTGGAATGCATCCCCCTAAGATTCCCTCACTGGCACCAGAGGCATCAATATCTTCAAATGAATCAGAAATGGAGTCTGTGTCTGAAGACTCTTCTTCCCCCTCTCTTTCAAACTCCATCTCAAACTATAATTATCGAAATATAATCATTCGTAAAATCGTAGTAATGCTTGTTTTTTTCTGAGACTATCTACCATTGAACGATGGTCCAAAAGCCACGCCACAATGCTTTCAGGACTAGTGGTCATCTCACAAATACTCCCTAACATCTTAACAGCATGCTCAACAGCCAAGCGTGGAAATCCCATGTCCATAAGAGTCTAAGAATGGAAAACGGATGATTAAATAAAAACTATTTAAAGTGACAGGAATAAGCTAGAGAAATCGATAGTGAAAAATGTTTTGCTTTTTTACTTGGACAGTTGATGATGGCGGGGAAGAAACATTTTGGCGAGAACAAAGTTTACTTTTCCTTGAACGTCTGAGATCTCGAGAAGTAACCGAAGCACCGAAAGTGTTTCCCGTTGCACCACCTGGGTCTACATTCACATCTATTTCCAGAATAAACAAATTATTTCCTAATTTTCGCTAAAAAATGGTAATATTAACCTTGATTTGACAACGATTTTACACTTGAGGATTTGTGAGCATTTTGTCGTTTTATAAAACTTTCATCAGATGCCTGGGCTTCATTTCCACATGAAGAAATCCTAAAATGAAAAAACTTGAGATATCTGGTAATTATATCTTTTTTTATTTGGAAGTAAAAATGCATTAAAGTGCAGAATAAATCGTGTGTTGTGTAGCCAATACCTCACTCCCTTGGAAGACAAATTATCAAAAGTGGACCCTAATGTTGGCGAGCCAAGGTTTGCACGTTTGGAAGCTGCAGCAGACGCAAGGTATTGACAAACAGCAAAAGCTGCAGACTCCAGCTCTTCAGTAGAAAAGATTGCTTTTGCTGGTGATGGATGGGTTGCTTTGACAAGAAGTTTTTGGATGATTGCACTCGATTCTTTTGGACATTGTGAGTCAGTCTCAGCAGTAGGTGTGTCATCAAGACCAAGAATACCTTCCAGACATTGAGAAGAAGTTGAAACCTTAAAGAAAAGGATTTTAGTAATAAAAATTTAGGCTTAGGTCAAAAATTCAATCACTTAGAAGTTGAATTTCAAGCTGCTTTTCTAAATTTTGAGCAATTAATAGCTAAAACAGTTTAGTACCGGCTGAATAAGAATAGTTCTGAGAAAGTTTTGGTTGGAGAAAAACACTTTGATAGCTTTAATAACAGATAGACGTTGCTGCTGTTGTCTAAGGAGGGCCATGTTGATGGTATCAGCATTGTCGGAAACAATCTTCCACTTTTCCTGAAATATTTTCATTTAAAAGTGTCTGATCTGTGGATCTTTTTCTTGTCTTTGCAAACAATTAGGCCTATACCTTGTCTATTTTGAAATCTTGAGACAAAAGTCCAAATAATGATGAAACGACTCGCACAGCATCTTCATGGCGAGAAAAAAGATTCAACTAGATAAAGCAAAGATTTCATACAGTCTGTACTTTTTGGCACAATTAATCGTTCCAACCTGAAAATTGACGTCTGGTTCGATTCTGGGTGCATAGTAATTTGAGAACAAAGACATTAGGGACACTTTTCGGGTTTCCCTGCTATTGAAAACCTGAACAACTAGTTTGCCCTTTTTGTCGATCTTTTTAACTACACTTCCGTCTGGGAGGACAGCGCCTAGTCGAGGCCTATGGATATTGAAATTGATTCATTTAAGTGGCAAAGTATTTATCAAATTATAAAGCAATATTTACCGAGGATCAAAGCCCCCAATAATGGCCAACGAAGCCATGGTTGCTGATTGTTGCCCGATAAAATTATCTGATGACCTTCCACAGTTACAAGCTGGATCTTTTTCCTCTGGGAGTTGCATCTTTGATGAAAGTAATATTTAATTGGGAAGTTTTGCATCTTTATTTCTAAGATTCTCAATTTTTTTTGAAAATTTTCTTACTTGCAATATTGGTATTTCTGCCACAATTTCGTTGACTACCCCCAGCTTGAGACAAATAAATTCGTTGATTTTTTGTGTCCATTGTGGAAAAGAATGCAACGTTCTTAGAAGTCTAAGAGACTCCTCCACAATTGTGCTCGAATGTGAGGCAGTTAAAGCTACCCTTGTGCCTCTTCCTTTCCTCACTTTTTGCAAAACTCCCTATGAGAAGTTGAGAAATAAAGTTGTTAGATTTTCTCTGGTTGGCGGTTGTGGTCAAGTCACCTGGTCTCCGTAATGAGTTCCATCTATGTTACACATCAGAGCTGTGTGACCGATCAGTCCAAATAGACGGCTTTGTACTGCAGTTTGCTGATCAGGTGGCAAATTGGACTGAGGTAACGTTGTTGTGAGCAATCTTAATGCAAGAATTTGATTCGAAACCTCTGATGCATTTTCTTTGACTTCAATGATCCTATAAGGATTACAGAAGAAATTATTAAGGACCATCGATGTCACTTAAATTAAATTGTAAATATTACCTAAACAAAACGTCTACCCAGGGAGGTGTGCTTAGTACTTGACAGACTGATGGGTTGCGAGAAATGGCTCTCAGAAAGCCAAGGCTTGTCCATTCACTGAACTTTATAAAAAGTTATGAACATTTAAATTTTAGATGTGAAAATATCCACAATGGTTAGAGGAATCAAATTTCAAAGTGATTATCAAATTACCAGATCCCTAGCCAGTAAAACCTTTTCAGGTGATGTATTCATAGTAGATTCAAACCCTTTGAATCCAGTTTGAACAATATCTCTAATGAAAGATGAAATATTCTGGGCAGGCTCCTTCTGGACAGTCTCACAATGCAACCCAAACAAGAAAGTTAGATAACGAAGTAATCTAACAGTGGCAGACCGAATAAGCTTAGCTGAAAAGAAAAAGAGCATCTAAAAAATCGTAAACTTTGCTAATGAAACATATTTGATTTTACAGGGAGTCGATGATTCATGTGGCCAAGTTTCTGAGGCATTCGTTTGTCCTGCACATCCTTCGTCATCGTCTGTTTCGGTTTCTGTGTCAGTTTCAGTTATGACTGGAGGATCAGCCAGACGTAAATCGTACTTTCCTTCCTTGCCCATTCGGTAAGAGTTTGTTGAGCCATAGTCCCACTTTAATTCGAAATTGAAAAGTGCAATTAAATCGGATTTTAAAGATGGGTAAAAAAATTAATTACCTGAACTCTGATCCAACCATCTTCTCCTAGCTCACCAATCACCCTCCCCTCTGAGGGAGCTGGCCCATCTTGATCTCCCCATTTCCAGTCGTCCCCTCGTACAACTCTTGTTCCTACATGCATCAGTCTAGCTAAATCTGGACCAGTGAGAATGGGGGGTGTACTTCTCAATTTCTGAAGCATATCTATAAAAAGATTTAATTTTTGACAATTTTGCAAGAGAGAGGAAACCAATTGCCCAAGAAATAAATGGACAATGAAATAAAAAAAACTCAGTGTTTTTTCACGTACCCTCGTACAAGGCATATATTGGATCGTCTTTTTTTGGGTTATTTTGTATCCCAGACGAGTAAAAACTGTTCAAAAACTCAGGTCCAACAAGCCTCAGAAGAATCTTCAAAGTTGACAAAATTCGTTTGTTCAAAGTCAGTCCAATTTCCTGGATGTAAATAAACCCAGATGACAATTGATTCAGATAAAACATTTGATTTCAATTGTTACCTCTCCTTTCATTGGACACGTTATCATGCTTAGCAATGAAAGTAAAAGTCTGGAAGAAGTTAAACTGCCAATTCCATAAAAATCTCGATGATTTAAACTCTCTTTCATTTTTGAGTTTCGAGGTAGCTTTTCGTGCAGTTCTCGATCACATTTTTGAACTAGCAAGCGCAATCCGTCGACTGTCCATTCAATAATTTCACCATAAGCCAACAGAACCTAAACAAAGGATCTTGTTTTGCGAGAAAAAAATTTCTTGAGCAAACTTCCCTAACTAACCTGTGCTCTTTCAGAAGGGGGTATCAAACTGATACCATCCATACAATGCAGAGTTGGATGCTGTCTCGTCTGCTCGAAGCGAACCAGTCCTTGCCAACCGTTGATAAGATAGTATTGAATTGAAGGGAGCAGATTTTTAGTCTTCAAAAGCATTGTCATACTTTTGAGTCCACGTAAACGCATTTTGGACCGCAAGACCTTCATTTGAATAGTTTATTCCATTAAACTGATGATTATAGGATAGCTGTACAAATAGTTAAAGCAACAACCTGTACATGAAGAGCCCGACGGATTTCAGAAACGCTTGATGAAATACTCTCATCAGTTACGAAATCGGCGATATCCTGGATAGTAATTTAAAATTCAAATTTTTGTGACTTAAATAATTGATAAACAAATTACCTGATTTAGCTGGGAAATTTTATTCTGCTCAGCCTCTTTCGTAAAACTTGAATTAGTATGTAGTCTGCTCACTGCTTGACTGGTGGTAAACCCAAAGCTGTTAGTGCCCATTTGATTGTTTCTTTTATCAGAAACGTCTCCAATTTCATCCAAGTTATTAAGGCTATCATCATTACCGCTGGGCTAAAAATTAATGCAATAATAGGATATGAAAAACACAAGAATCGATCGTCGTTTTAGTTTTTTACCAAACCCTTAAAAATTTCATGATTCTGCATTTCAAATCACATTTTGAATATAAAATTGCTATTACCCAAAAAAGATTACTGGCTTCTCCACCAATATTTTTTAGATGATTATTGGTCTCAAGATCTCCTTGATCCCTTTCATCATCCCACCTTTTATCACCACGATTGTCAGAGTCCTGTAAGATACAATAAAAAACCAATTTGATGAAACAGAGCTCCCAATTAAGCTTCTTAAACGTACCCGTTCTTGGCCATGCCTTTTGGAATCTTCGTCTTTAGCTTCATCATCAACATCTTCTTCTGAAGAATATTCATTTTCAACAATACGCTGACCATCACCAGAAGAATTCGCCTTTGAATAGTCTTTTGGGGACTCTCTCGCTCTAAGAAATGTTTTTTCGAAAAAATGATTTCTTTTAAATTTAATTACTTATTAATTTTTGCTA
>Ga0194133_10004570_pt1 | contig 18400 bp, 8 predicted proteins | sample TA2KigOf40mmetaG_FD_155448 | JGI IMG/M metagenome (GOLD analysis project Ga0194133, IMG submission 155448) | Freshwater microbial communities from Lake Tanganyika, Tanzania - TA2015055 Kigoma Offshore 40m | ecosystem: Environmental > Aquatic > Freshwater > Lake | place: Tanzania: Lake Tanganyika... | reverse complement strand
GTTTTTCAGAATTAGAGTTTAAAATGATTGAAATCTTTTCAAGGGTCCATGCAAGATGTTACTCTCACAGATAGGCTTTTTGATGACGTGAAAGATCCCCAAATTTAGGAATTGAACATGCAATCTCACTGTTACTTTTGGCAACACAGACCCCAGATCAGCTTAGATAGTTTCAGAAATAAAACCTAGTAAGCATGAAAGACTAAGATTTTATGACACGAGTAAGACAAAAGTAGGCAGGGTCTGCACTTCTAACGCCGCAAAATATTATTCTGAAAATTGGAAATTTGATTTCATTAGCTTATCAGTTGAATCATTTAAAATCAAACTGCATGAACAACTACTACCAATAGATTAAAAATGTTAATTGCCGCACTATTAGTTAGGTAAAACTTAGTGACAAGGTGACTACTTCAATACCAGCACTCAGAATCATGCATCGGAGGTTTTTCCCCCTGGTAAAGCACGTAAGAATATTGTTATAGTTAGTTGCACAAAATCCAGGTTTTTCCCTCCTAAAAAGGCTAGGCTAGACTTTCCTATTAATGCATTTTCATAAATGTTACTGGAAATATACAAATTCTGTTCTAAGTATTTTGTACTTGATCAACAGTTTTGTAAAGATCCTTGGGTGAAAGATTGTTGGTAGGTCTGGAGTTGAACCTCAAACCCTAGCCTTAGATCTGATTACCTTCATGATTGTTAAAAGATTCATTTTATTGTGAGCATCCAAGTTTACTTTTAAAGACCTTTATAATAAAGGGCCAACAAAAAGCTTTCCTCATCTTAAAAACTGGATTTTTCTAATTTTTTGCATCCTCAAAAAAGGTTTGCATTTATTTTGGCGTCCACCCACTCATTATGAATGTTCATTTAGGAGTTTCAAGAAGCTGATAGAGAACAACTATCAACTAGGCCTTACTGTTTCAAAAGTTATTTCTCTTGCTTAGCAAAGCAAAATAGCCTGTCTCCCATTTGTCTTTACGGTCCAACTTTTAATCAGCATCTTCAGTGGGCATATAATCTTTTGGAAATAACCTCTTCTAGATTGAAACTTGCCTGCCATCAGTCTGAAAAGAAAATCTCTTGAAAATACGACCGTCAAAAGCAATTCCAGAATACAAAAAAAACAGCCTAAAAATTTTTAAAAAAAATCACTTTTGGGGTAAGTTTAGCCTTATTTCATCACACATACAAACACAGAAAAGAGTGATAGCAGTTTGCCAAACCCTATCTTTATGGAGGTAAAAATAACAAAAGAATTGGAGAAAAAAATGCTTCAGTGAAAAATGATTTTGCTCAGACACCATTTTGGTGCGAGTGACATCAGAAAAATGGCCTTGAATGTTTGAATACCCAGAAGTAAACAACTTCTTCTATTCCATAAGAAAAGAGTTGCCACTGAAAATAATAAACATGATTTTTCATCTCCAAGTCATACTTGCAAACTTTGAGTAATGCTAATTTATTCTACGCAATTATGCTTTTTTAGCATAACTCCTCCCGCATCTAATGACATGCCTACTAAATCATTCAGAAAAGAAGGAAATAAATTCTGAAAATTGTTCCTAATTTATCGATTTTCAAGCTCTGAAGCAGACCAAGATGGAATGCAAAAAAAATAGTTATTACTTTTGTAATTTGTTACTTTGATTACTTTGCTTTAAGTATGAAATATGATTTTCAAAATGTGTCAGTATTAAAAACTTTAAAGTTTGTGCTAGAAACAAAAATGAAAGTTTTCTGGCAGTAACCCAGGCTGCAAGAATTGCACAATTCTTCTAATTTATTCTGTTATTTAAATTTGTTTAATAAAGATTTTTCATTCCTTTAGCTAATGAACTATTTTAAAATACCATTTAGGTCCCAAGGGAGGATTTTCCAAATAATTCTGTATTTCTGATACAATTTCATACCACTTTGACAATTTGCAAGACCAAAGGCATAATTATAGGTATCTGTTTATCACATAGTTGTCGTTGTAGCTCAGGGCTATGACAACTGGCTGAGGCCTGTGGGACTTGGGTTTGATCCCCGGTCAGGGCAAATCTTTGACCCCAGGATTTGTCTTTAAATAATCATCTAACATGATGGTTATACAACAGGCAGGATTGATGGTTGTGCATATATCACATGAACAAAAAACCTGATTTAACTATTAAAAACTAGCTGAGGTACCCGTCGCTGCCCGAGTTAATTTGCAAAAATGTGTCCTTCAGCTTTTAGGGTTTCCAGCCCCACAGGCCCAGGGTGGAGGGGGCGGGGATCAAACCTGCACCAAAACCTTACTTGGACAGGTGGGGATACGTAAGCAAAATTTCATCAAGATCGATGCAGGGGTTTGGATTTCCATTAGCCCTCCACATACCAACAGACAAACAAGCATCTGTACGCCCATCTGATTATATATAGATACAAAATAATTACATCAGAAAAATACCATTCCCAAAATATAACCAGGGATAGTTCAGGTGACTGTAAGACGAAATAACAGCTGTAGGAAATTATTGTAAAGTCTAATACTTTCGTATTAGAAGAATCAGTTCCACAACTGACCATAAGCTGTCAATCAATCAATTATATTTATTGCTTTTTTAATGAATGGCTTTGGATTTTGTTTTATCAAAACTCATTTGAGAAGAATGACAAATCCTTTCTTTAGTGTGCTTTGAATTTTTCGAGGTCTGTTTTCCTCCAACATTATTCAAATATTTTCCTTCAATGTTATTATTGGCTAGACCCAACCTTAGCTGATTCATCAAAAGTCAACCCATTATCGACATCTTTCAGACCCCGAAAAATATTTCTTCAGACCTGATTGAAGAAGAAAATCTGCCCTAAATATTGTGTCCTTAAAAAGATTTGCTTCAAACTTAGTAATCCAGAAAAACATTTTGTATTGTAAAGTCAGAACTAATTAATTTTTCTAAAAAAGCAGCTTTTTTTCATTAAAAATCCTTTTTTTCAAATCAAAATACCTTGATAAAATTTTTAATTTTTTCCAAGTTTTCATATTTTTTCACCTTTTATGTTCAAAAAGTACCTCCATATTGGTTATACAATAAACATCATGATGTTTTACAAACTTGATTTGTGAGATCCGCATCTTGGGAAAATGAATTTGTTATAAGTTAACTTCGTCAACGTCCTCAATTCTAATCTAAAAAGCTCCAATGAGGTTTTTTTTCACTTGTCAATGATTGAATACGTTGATGCGGTGGGGAAAGGAGATAGGAAGTTGCTCTGAGGCGTCACAAAATCCATGCAAACCAGCCATATACTTGCAAAAAAAGATGTGACAAGTGATGGATGGGTTAAAAAAACTAAGGCATTTTTAAATCAGTTTTTACCTTAAATTTCTGCGGGAGGGGGACCCTTAAAGGTCTAAAGAGTTGATAAGGCAAGTAAAAAGGAGACTGTTCAGTGACCTTTTAAATGATATATTTACTAGCCAACCAGTCCCGGCGCTGCCCACGAAATTAACTCAACTGTACAAGGGTACCCTTCTGGACATTTTACGTTACACAAAGTTTTCTCTCCTGTGACCCGTTTGGTGTACCCAGCGGTTTGGGTCCGGGGTTGGCGAGGTCATGCTTGTGTTAAGAACCAGCCCTGAGTTGGTGGGGAGGTCTGTGCAAAATTTGGTGGAGATTGGTCTGGTGGTTCGGGCGTGAAAAGGGGACACAGGTACATAGGTACAAACGGTCTCTTATATATACAGACTAGCCAACCGGGCCCCGATGCTGCCCGGGAAATTAACAAAAGAGTATAAGGTAACCCATCTGGACATTTTACGTTACACAAAGGAGAAAAATTTAATAAAGTTTGGTTTGGTAGTTCTTGTGTGATGCTGGGAAAAACACAGGTACATACGCTCTGTTATACATACAGACAATTCTATGGTTATGGAAGGTGCCTTTAAAGGTTATTATTGTTGGAATGGTTACCCAGCAGGAAAGTTATAGAAAAGGGGTTCTGTAACTTTCCAAGATACAATCTGCAGAGGCTTCTCGCAAATCAAGAGAATTGTCGATGCCTTGAGGGATAATTGGTCTGATCAATCGAGATCAGTATAATAATCCATACAATAATAATAATTAAGGAGACAGGTAGTTTTTATTGAGGGGGGGGGGATAAATATCTAACTTTTGCGAGCGTTCGGTTGTCTTAAGCTCAGCTCCTTGACAAAAATTAAAAAATCCGGTTCACAACATTCTTGGTAAGGAATTTCTCTTTCCAAAGTGCCAATTACTTTCTTTCTAGCATCAAAACTCAGGGAGGAGAAGTAAGTGACAGACATACAGACACATTGGTGTCTGAACCCTATGTAAAAGTACTAAACTCCGCATGCTCGCTCTTGGATGTAATAATCCAATGCTGTATGATACTACTTGGTTTCGCCTAATCTAATTTCGCCCAATCTAGGTTCGCCTACTACTTTTTGCCCAATCTAAGTTCGCCTAATGCCGGTTTTTGCCTAATGTGCTGTTTTCGACTAATGCGCGCACGCTCGTCGTACGATGACGACGACTTTATTGCTAACCTAACCTAACCTAACCTGTGCGCGCGCATAAACATAACCCTGCGGGGCTACCTAACCCTGCAGGGCTACGATGAGCGCGCGCGCGTACGACGAGCGAGCGCGCACCCGCATTAGACGAAAACGGCATTAGGCAAACTTAGATTGGGCGAAAAGTAGTAGGCGAACTTAGATTAGGCGAAATCAAGTAGACCCGTGCTGTATAGACTCCACCAATGAGTTACTCAATTGGCACAGACTAAAATACAAATAATTAATTTTTAAAGATAAAAAAAATAAAAATTGGAATAGTTTCTATAAGCCTGTCTCTGAGTGTTTAAAACAATCAACTTGATTGCTACTTTCAGTTTAGACATATCCTAACCACAACATACAAAGAGTAGACACCACATTTATCTTTTTAATTTGAACACTGATAAAATACGAGTGTTTGAGAAATTTACTTGAGTTTGGAGATTGACATTCACTTTTTATGTTCCGGCATTTCCCCCCCTTTAATCTTCTATTCACTTTTATTTTTTGGCTAGATTAAAATTCTAAACGCAAAACCTTCACAGAATCGAACAGAAGAAAATCTGGCTTATTTGTTGGCGGCTGTTATCCAATATGGGGTGATAAAATAAAAATCAATTCAGTTTGAACTTTATAAGTTTCATATTTATTCTTTAAGAAGATCGAGGGAAAAGTTTCAGAAAAGAAAGTCTGTCATCATTAACTATTAATAATATATTATTACACAAGAAATGGGTGATTTTTTTTTTATATAGAAAAAGAGTTATGATTTGTATTTTCAGCATGAAGACTCAATCGATAGTTATTACCAATTCTTTCTATAAAAATATTGCACAGAGGTTTTTCTTTTGCTTCTCACCCTGAAGCCATTTCCCTTTAACGTCTGCCAATGGTGTAGAAATTTTTCAATACCAGATAAAGTTTTGTTGAAAGTTACAAGAAATATGGAAATCTTTGAATTTATGTAGGAAAATATTTCCACATAACTTTACTTGGATTAACTGTGAAAACTTATTGATTTTGATTCCAAGTTTTTTTTGGGGCAAATTTTTCATGGAAATAAGTAACCCAAAAAAAAGATTATAAAAATTCTTGTGTGTTTGATAACATGTTGAATTGTGATTTTTTATACAATGTAAAAATGCCTTTTGACATTCAATTGTAGATTGGCAATCAATAAAGAATGAATAATTCGAATTGTAAGATATTTATCAGAGAGTTCTTGAAGCTAAGGCAATTTTTTTAGCATTTTCATTCTGTATGAGAATTTAGCCCAAGTTTCCGGCCATGGCTTAGTTTTCTGCTTTCAAATGCCAAGAATGCTTTAGCTGCCTTATACCTGACTTCCTCAAATAGTTTTCCTTCCACTCCAACTTTCTTCAAAACTTCAAATTGACTTTGTATCTACAAAGGGTTTAAAAGGGCAATTCTGTTACTTCTTCAGTGCCAAACAGATGTCAAAAAATTTGTTTGAATTGAACTCAAGTTCCTTTAATAGCATCCAGATTGTTGGAATCCAATGGCCACTTTTTAATTTGGCAAAGGGAAGACCTTGAAATTTATACTTTAGAGGGCCTTTTTCAGGTCTAAAATTGTAATGAAATCAGCTTTGTACATTTCTTGATTCAGTTCTTAATTTTTATGAACCATAACTGATTTTTTCTTCTTTATGAAAAATGAGATTGTAATTAATCAAAAAAAAACGTATGTTCACCATTGAATTGGTTTTGGTGGTGGTTGAATCCAAAAATTGATTGTAAATTTTTCACTCTTTTAATTAATCAGTAAATGTCTTCTATCGTAGTACACGCTCTTTTACCCTCTTTTTTGTGCTACAATATTTTTCACTTACTAACAGTTCAAAGTTGTTTTGAACAGGCTGCCACTGATTCTCAATCCCGCTTATTTTTTTCCCGCCAATATTCTACCCTCATCCAAGTGGTCCGATATTTCTTGATCCGATCATGCCTTTCCTTTTGTATATCCGATATTACTTGATCCAATCCCGCCTTTACTTTTGTATATGAAGCTTCCCTTCCCCATGAATAAACAGTTCGATATTGATTCTTTTCTTGATTGGGAAGGTCATCACTGGGATTTTAGCTCTACGATCACAACTCCTCCCATTTCCGTTCTGTTCTGCCTCCATTCTGACATCGAAGCACCGAACGCGCTACTTCTCTTAAACTGAGCTTAATTTGGTTGATCTTTTTATTGAAAAAAAGTGATTTGCCACTTTTTTCTTGTAGATGGGAAGGTCTTCACTGAGATTTTAGCTCTACGATCACAACTCCTCCTGTTTTTGTTCTGTTCTGCCTCCATTCCGATGCCGAAGCACCGAACGCGCTACTTCTCTTAAACTGATAGCTTAATTTGTTTGATCTTTTTATTGAATTTTTGTAGAATTTGATATTAAATGTACAGCTACTTGCAATTGCACTTCTTGGTTATTTGAAACTTTGAAAATGCACTTTTGACTCCAATGTTAATGAATATTGATAACTGTTTGTTTGTAAAAAGTATGTAAAGAGAAGAGTTTTGGGTTGAGTCAAAAATTGAAATCAAATAAATTGTCACAATGGATACTTTTTTTGTGTAGAAAAACAAGTTTTGCATGATTTCAAGTCCTGCCTATTTTGATTGCTTGTTTCTCTCGCTTATATTGGTCATGACCTGATGAGAATGGTAAACCAAAGGCAGCATGCAACTGTCTAAGTTGTCATAAATGTTTTGCTCTTTAGTGGAAGCTTTGAAGAAGAATCCCTGAATAACTGAAAGGATTTTGGACAATTCAAACAGGGGAAGAGACAGCCGTAATGGCAGAACATAAAAGACCACAATGACATGGAAAAAACAAAAATTATAATGCCTTATTTACCAGGAGCACTGAGATTCTGTAATTTGTCATTTTCCACATCACAAAAAGTAGGAGATACAAAAAAAAAGAAACAGAACCAAAGACCTTCTTAATCCTTTTGTTTGTAAAGTTTGTTTTTGCCATTATCTGAAACCATAGATATTTTGCTGGGAACATTTTTAGAGCTGATTTTCATAAATGAATATAGATGTTGCAAACAATCACATATTTAAATAATCTGATGAAACAGGCAAGAATGGCTAAGCCTAAATGTGATGACTTAGCATCACAAGTAAAAGCAATGATTGGACCCTGCAGTTGCCCTTGGATAAGCAAATGTCCATGGACCTTTATTCCTACGCTGCAATCAAGGTGCTATGAAAATTTATCGAATGACGATTTGTCAAATCGCTGTTTTACCAAAAAAGCGATCCATCGAATCTCCGTTTTTACCAAAAATTCATTCCGTTGAATTAACCTATAACCCAACCTAACTGACCCCGACCCCAGTAAGGTTAGGTTAGGTTAGGTCAGGTTGGGTCAGGTTAGGTTAGGTCGGGTCAGGTTAGGTTAGGTCAGGTCAGGTTAGGTTAGGTTAGGTTAGGTTAAGTTGCCTTTTCGCCATATGAGCCAGTTTGCCATATGAGCCCATTCGTCATACGACGAGCGCGCTCGTCGTAGCCCCCCAGGCTTAGGTTTACGCGCGCGCTCGCAGGTTAGGTTAGGCTAGCAATAAAGTCGCCGTTGTCGTATGGCGAACTGGCTTATGTATGGCGAACTGGCTCATATGGCGAATCGACTGTGGGGAATGGGCATATGGCGAAAAGGCATATGGCAAAACGAAATCATATTGTTAGGTTAGGTTAGGTTAGGTTAGGATAGGATAGGTTAGAACCGGAAATTTGGTAAAAATGGAGATTCAACAAACTGGAAATTTGACAAATCATTAATTTTGACAAACCGTAAATTTGACGAATCATGAATTTGATGAATCGTGAATTCGACGAATCATGATTCAACAGATTTTCATAGCACCGCAATCATCGGCCTTCAGCCAGAGATGTGTTTTTTCTGCTGTGTGGGTCTAAGAACTTGAAAAAATGCCAGTTTTCCACGTCAAAGCAACCCCTCTGGCTGACTGAAGTCCCCAGGCCTATGCACACTCATAGGGTCTTTTTTGCAATATTGTTTTTTGGCTGTAAAATGATTGAGTTGTATGCCAAATACACATACAAAACAACAAAGCATCCTCAATTAATGTTAAAATATGTTATTTACAGTGCTTGGTTTAGAAAAAGATCCAAAGTGAATGTTTGTTTAACATGATTTTGCAAATATAGATTGTGGCTTTTTGTCTTTTTTTAATTCAACATTAAGGGCATGTACATGCAGAAAATATTGTTACATACAAATCAAAGGTGGCAAAACTGGGACCATATGCTTTTCTGTAGAGCTTTTTTTTTGCTTTCACACAATTTTGTTGCTTTTACAGAAAACAACCATCCAATGACATTTACAATTTCTTTCTTGAAAGCCAAATGTGGTTCCTTTATGAACACATATCTAGAAATAACCAATGGAAAAATTTTTGCCTTTCACTCTAGAAAAATGAAATGTTTCATAATAATGTTTTTTTCAAGCTATTATACATTTCATAAAAATGTTGGAAAACTCACTTATTTTTAGCTATGTTTGTTGAAAATTTTTCTGACAAGGTCACTTATATCAATAATATTTTCTAAACTATACCTTTGGTAGCAACTTGGAGGCTCGACAAGGGAGTTAGCAATAAAAACTTGATGACAATTCACATCTCACATGTTGTTTAGTGTGTTTGCAAACATAAAATTCCTTAAATATTAAGTTCCCTTTCAGAAATTTTCAGTACAAAATATATAATGATTGAATTTGTATAGAGAACTGAAAATTTCAATAAACAAACAAATGAATTTTGCTCTAGTGATTTTAGGTTTCTCAATCATAAAAGTAAAGTTATAGTTGATTAAAATAAATTTTAGTGACATATCCAATTATCTATTTGTCCATTTCCTTTGTGCCAAGCCCCTTATTAGTGAACAATTAGGGAAACTGTATTGCATAACTTGTTTAAACTTTACCATATCAGGCTACACAAAAAGGATGGTGAAGGTGATTGGATTTCTCACATGTTTATACAATTTTCAAATTATTGATCTAATTTTAATGAGGATCATAGTATCTCAGTTAAGATTGGTTCTGGAACAACTGTCAAAATTTTGGATAGTCTTTTATTGTCTGTATGCTCAAAAGGGGTAAAATTAACAAGATATTAACTGTTTATTTGAGTAAGAGGCGGGTTTATATACATCGAACATGGATCAATGATTCTGGAGGTCTGGAAGTTCAAGCGGTCAGAATTGTACCAAAATATTTACCAATGGGTTGGAGAGAATCTCTCCAGTATTCAATGGGATAAGTAGCCGATATTATTAAAGGATAATACTAGATTAAAGTTGATGATTGATGAAAGGGTTTGGTGATCTAAAGATTATTAAGAAATACATTGAGCTGATCGTAAAAATATTTTAGAGAAAAATATAAGTTTAATCTAAAAATATAGTTAAGTCATTTTACTTTAACCAGAAGAAGAAAAGGAAGATGGTTTTTACCAAGAATTGATTCTTCTTACACCAAATAAAGTGAATGAGACTTTACAACAAATTGTTTGACTGAAAGTTATTTACTAGAATCCCTTATTGATTTTATCAATAAATGTGAATAAAAGAGAAAAAAAGATAATCCTAATTGAGTTTTGCACTACAAACTATCCAATGGCTGAGATAATCATCTTGGAGAAATCCAGGGGTCAGAGATTTGTCCCAGATTGAGGATAAAATCCAGTCTCCCAGATCTGATGGTTACTTTGAAAGTATGGGACCCAAAGTGCTATGGGTTATAAGGTCAGTTAGGGAACTTGTAACATCTTTGATGAACCTGTAAAATTATTCCAAGAAAAGAATATACACAGCCTCTAAAAAGAAAATGTCTTCAAATAAAATACAAATACTTTATGATTCAGAAAAAACAGTATATTTACAAAAGTGAATAACTTTTCTAATACCGAAAAGTAAACTTTCTCAAGGAGCTCTAGCAAACAAACAAACAAACAAAGGGAGGGTGCGGTTGACCCTCCTTTGTTGTGGTCATTCAGACTTTTCTTTTCGAACAAGGAAGTTCAACAGTTTTCAGATTTATTACCCGCCCACCCTCCCAAATGGAGAAAGAGTGTTTATTACAGCATCCTCGGCCTCAAGGTTGGCCTCAAAAGAGACAATTTGCTGATCCAAGCCCAGAACTTCGTAGTGCAAGGCTTGCATACGCAGCCGGTTTGGCAGTAAGGCAATAAGGAGGTACACAGGGGTTAGATTCAAGGAAGAATCTTTCTTACAGAAAATTTACTCACCGCATGCTAAGCGTCAGTCCAAGAAGCTTGAGTTAACTCAAGGTTCAATCTTGCAAACACAGGGCAGTTGGGGTCTATGGACCCCTCTGTAGCAGAGTTTCCATTCTCATCAACAGCCATGATGCCAACGATAAAGTTTGGCATCACCTCTTCCGAAAAAGAGGATAGGGAGTGTGCCAGCTGCTAACCCAGCAGCCAACAAAGAGCTGCAGCAAGCAAACGCTGAGTTAGACAGCTGGCACACTTGTCAGGACCCACCCAATAACCCATGCTTGCCGGGTCAAGCCGTGCTCACACCTATAGTTATGACTAAGCTAGAGCGTATCGAGAAAGTTAAATGTCTTGAACCACAAATTGGAAGAATCTTGAATGAAAAAAAGGAATTTCATGTAAAAAAAAAAGCTTGAAATAAAAGAAAGGTTGTAAAAAAAGCAAATATGCATGTTCTAACTTTCAAACTAAATAGAAGAAGAATCTTTTTATCTTTTTGTAGTAAAAAAAATCACCTTTGACATTTGAACAATTTTATTACTCTGCAGATCCCCCTGGGAAAATAATGTTTCTTCTTTTCACCTCTATTAACCTTGAAGGTAATGAAGAGCTTTTTCATGTAATCTATGACCCAAAACAATTTCAGAACAAACCCAATTGGGTTGTCTAACAAACAAATCAAGAAAAAAAAATCTCCCAGCAGCTGTGGTCGCAATGCAGATACTGGAATAAAATCAAAACTCAGACATGGGGTAAAAAATTTGACTGTTTTTCTTCTCATCATCATCATCATCATCGAATCGACCAAATCATGGGCCCAACAGGATATCGCTGACTCAAACAAATGTTGAGGAAAAAAAGGCTTATTGATTTTATTTCAAAGTCTGTAACTTGGTCTGGTGGTTTAGACTTTTTTCATGCCCTTTTTTTCAACGTTGACTGGATTCAAATATTTTCCTTCTTTTTTTTCTTGAACGTCAAACGTCAGAAAATGGTATGAAAAGGCCTATTTAGCTGAACAGAAATCATCTAAAAAAAATTTCATATAAATATCCAAAGATCAATTGTGTGCTAATTTATATAGATTTTCAACCAATATGTTTAAAACTCATTTCTTTCAAACTGTTTGCAAGTGTTGAGGAAATAGAACCCCCAAAAATACTGGATTTGGGCATCAAGGGTTATCTAACTGTTTTTCATAGCCGAGTGATTGCAGGCAACTGCTTGAGAACTATGGTCTTAGGGTTGTGGTTTCAATCTCAAACCATTCCAGTAATTTTTCAACTATAGACCTCAAAAAAATCAGTAAGGAACCCTCCATTTGGCCAATAAGAGCCTGCAGTAACCGTGACCCCAGTTCCTCGTTGGAACCTTTAACCCCAGGTTGTAGAGATGGGCCCTGACCCGACCCAAGCTTACTTTTGACCCGCAGTAAATAAGAGGCTGACCTGCCTTTGACCCAGGTACTTTTTGACCCGACCCGAAGTGATTATTTTTGACCCAAAGGGGAAAAAATTGACATTTTTAGGGGAATAAAATAATGAAATGATTGATGATGGATGAAATTTGTCTTACATGATTTATTTTGCCAGATGGACTTCAAAAAAATATTTTATCATAAATCAAAGGCCCAAGATTCTGCCTCATTTGCTCAGTTGTTGATGTAAGTATCTGAACCTTAAATCAGATGAATCTTAGCCATTGAGTTTGAACCCAAGAATCTCAGATCCCCAGACCTTATGGTTAATTCTAGCGAGTCTGAAGAGAGTTTGAGGGCGGAGATGAGAACCCAGTGATGACCTTCCCAATCAAGTAAAGAATCAATACTGAACTGTTTATTGATAGAAAGGCAGCCCTTTATATGCCAAACGGCGGGATCAGAGATGGGACAAAATTTGTGGGTATGGATACCATGTTGATTCGTCTAATGACCTTTTGGATAATGGACGTTATTGAAGTCGAATGTTGTTTTGCCTTCAATATCAGTTCGTCTACTGCCATTTTGCCTAATGTCTGTTTGCCTAATCACCCTTTAACCAAAAAGGTATTTATTGCTAACTTAACCTAACCTGACCCAACCAACCCCCAAGTCATGTTTCCCCCCTTCCTAACCCTGCAGGACATGTTTCCACCTCCTCAACCCTCCAAGGCATGTTTCCCCTTTACTAACTGACATAATGGGCGAACCGTCCGTTAGACAAACAGAAATTAGGCAAACCGTCATTAGACGTGGGTATGAGAAACCGGGATGACCTCCTGTTTTGAAATGACTTAAACGAGAATGTAACGGTGAATGCACATTGACGTAAAATATCATAAAGAGACAATGAAAGTAATAACTGGAATTGAGCACATACTATGATAATTACAATCATTTTAAAACAATTTATTGTCAACTCAACTGTATGATAATGTAGTCATTTTATTTCAGGATCATGATATGAATGTAATGAGGAGAACACATCCGTCAGAAACTTTTATGATGGTTGGAACAATGTTGCACGTTTGGAGTGCAGTTTTCTTAGGTAAAAATCTCTAAAATTTTCACTAACCAGAAATCCAGAAAATTAGCTTCATTTTCCCCCTATTTTTTCAGTGTTAGTTTTTGCTGGCAGTGACCCAAGGGTCTCAGCTTTCACCCAAGTATCCACCTTTAGTGGTCGTGAGACAAAATCCGGACACTATGCTCGAAGCACAGCCAAGCAACAAGTATCAGATTCTATTGCTGTGGGTGTCCTTGGGGAACCCTACTTTGTAGATGAGGACACGTCCATCAAGAACGTGACAGCCCAGCTCGGGGTCACCACATATCTGCACTGTAGAGTCAACAGTCTGGGAGGAAAGACGGTAATTTTATTCAAAAATGAGCTTTTCATCAAAAACTTTAATTTCACCATGGCAAACATGAAATTATCACTTGGACTTTGCACTAAATTTCAAACATAATTGCTACAACACGATATAAAAGTTTCAATTACAAAAGCTTAAAGTTCTTTGGATTAGTTTTGCAATTTTGAAAAATATGTGTGAAACAAATTTGCAAATAATCAAGAATTCCAAAGGTTCATTTGAAGCACAAAATAAAAGAGGGTTTTTTTGTTCCCTTAACCAAATGAAACGAAGATCCTTTGGCTTTAGTTCTTGTTGCTATCAGCAAAGAATTTGCAGATCGTTCTGAGCAATAAAACAAGCTTCTATTCCTATGGGGGAAAAAATTCAATTTGGTAAAAAGGTTTGTAGATTTTTCCCACTATTTGTAGAATGGCCTGTGTTTAATCCAGTCAGCCGGAAGGTTGTTTCAAAGTTTTTAGTTGTTTCCCCCTCACAATAAAAAAAACTGTTCTAGATGCAACAATAATCATCATATAATTTAAGCTTCGAATAATATTTTTGCAACAGGAAAAAAAATCTACCCTCTGAAAAGTTTATAAAGTATAAGCCTTGTGATTTTAATCATTAAATAGGCAGGGAATATTTGTTGTTATAAGCAACCCAGGGTCAAAGGTTACCTTGAGGTGCAGGGGGTCAAACCAGAGAGATGATAAACAAGGATGTGTGCACACAAGGGGTCGGCATGGCTATGAGGTCATAGGTACCTGACTGAGAACTAGGATCTATGGTTGTGGGTTCAATCCTCAGCCGCCCATGCGAGCAATTTTTCAACCCCGGATTGCAAAAAAAATCAACTTTTGGCACCCTCAGTCAGGGTAATAGTAATCTGCAGAGACCATTAATAGACTTCTATGGCCGGACTCTTATAAAGATGTTGATCCTGCATTAACGTCGGATGAGTCTATGCTGCACAAGATTACTCCTATTATTATTATTACCCATAGACATGACATACATAGACTGCGCCTTCCTGCCCACACTGCAGGAAAAATATGCACCTTAGTAAATTTGGGTCTAGCAAAAGCTGTATCCGTGCGGCCTAGGTGAGTCAGCTGTTAGTAAACCTATACATAAACCCAAAACTGATTTCTATCTCTATGTTATTACCCTGGAAATGCAGGCAGAAAAAAGTGGCAACACTTTGAAAATCTGATTTCAGCTTATGATACTCTGTTATTTACTCATGGACAAATTACAAAAAAAATTAAACATTCACACAAAATCTTATGAAAATAAAAAGAAATGTGCTATTTAATAGTAATACAAAATTTTACATTTTAGACACTTTCAAAAAAAGTGGTAAAACTAAAGCTTAATAATTAACCTTTTTGTCCATCTGTAAAGGAACCATTGAAAAGTCAAAAGGTTATCTCTCCCCAGAGAAGCTAGGGGTGAGTTTAGAATTTTTGTTTAGGGATTGGGCCAAAAATGTCACCTCATTCTTCTCCCACACCAGTGGAGCTAGAGACTTGAAAATTGGCATGCATATTCCCCACATGAATGGTTCAAAAGTTAGAAACCAGATTTTTGATATTTTGTAGTTCAAAGTTTTATATTTACATCTTTAATAGCTCCATTAATTTAAAAGCTATAGAATTTTTTTATAAAATAATATTTTTTGTTCAAACAATTAGCTAAAAATGTTGTTTTACAGACTTTTCTCTAGCTTTAAAATTAGCAGAGCCATGAATTTTTAAGTTGGCAGGTCGCTAGGGAGGGTCAAGTATTTTTCCCACACAAAAAATACCCATTTTATTTATGTTTTCAGGTATCATGGCAAAAACGTCATGGAGATACCCCACATTTGCTGACCTACGGGTTAACCACTTACAGCAGCGACGCCAGATTCCAGATCTTTCACGAGCAGCCAAACAATTGGAAATTGCAGATTCAGTTTCCAAGCTTGGAGGATTCCGGAATCTACGAATGTCTAATATCAACAAACCCACCCCTGGTCAGACGAACACGTCTTACCATAATAGGTAATAGGAATCCTATTTCTGTCTGTATAGACATTAAATAAAGTTAGAGTTGCAAAGCCAGGTTTCTCGGATTTTCATCATTAAATATGAATAGGCTCTTTCCTATTATAGCCACATTCAAACTTTTTTTCACATCTCACATAGTGTAGCAATATGTTTCATTCAAAAAAAAAGTTATTATCAAAGATAAATTTAGAAACAAAAAATAAATTCACAGATGAAAAGGCTTTGTCAAAAGAAAAGTTTGATTGTTTATAAAATGCCAACTTTAATTTTTGCAGTCCCTGAAATTGAAATTGTTGATGAACGTGACAAAAATGTTGCTGAAAAGTCTTATGAGGGTGGCAGCACCATCGAACTGAAGTGCTTGGTAAGCCAAATTGTGGGTGAGCCTCCAGAATACATCATCTGGCATCACGAGGACCGAATGCTGAATTACGACACCGAACGGGGTGGCATCAGGTATTGGTCTGGAATAAAATAAGATAACCCAAACAGGGTCTATTACTAGGGCAATCCAGTTGTTTCGCCTGCTGCCGTTTCGACTAATGTCATTTTGCCTAATGACGGTTCGCATAACAGCTGTTTCACCTACGTAGTAGGCGAAACGGAGATGGCAATGATGACGGGTTAGCCCCGCAGGGTTAGGTTAGGTGGGTTGGTTGAGTCTGGTTAGGTTAGGTTAGGTAAGCAATAAAGTGGGATATGGTCGCCGTCGTCGTCGTTGTCGCCGTTTGTCTACGTAGTAAGCGAAACGTCATAGTAGGCGAACCGTCGTAAGCGAAACGACAGTAGTCAAAACGGGTACTGGTATGTGAACACAGCCGGACTCTCCCACCCCTAAATCAACCAATTTTCTTACCGAACCAGATTCCTATTTTAATCTATTTCTTGTGGGGCCGGGTAGAAATTGATCTTTTTTCTAAGTCCAAAATTTGCTGTCTACCTCATGCCCTCTTCAGCCCTGGACTTAAGTAGGAAGCGATGAAGATTTACCGAATCACGATTTGTCAAATAGACTTATGACTGAAAATACAATTTATAGGAGGACATGTTTTACTGAATTTATGATTCAAGCAATGACATTTTTGCATAATTCACGATTCATCAAATCACTATTTGTCAAATCATAGAATGACATTTTTTTTACTGAAATCACAATTTGTTTAATTTTTTACTCTGTATTCAACTTTGTCCATCTCTTCATTGTAAAAGTAAATTAAAGTCAAAATTTAAAGAACTGTGAATTCGGTAAAAAAAATCATTCGATGAATCATATTTTTGGTAAATAAATAGTACTACAAATCGTAAATTCTGCAAATTGTGAATTCCGCCAAAGCTTAATTTGGCAAATCGTGATTCAGTGAATCTTCATGTCACCTGAAGTAGCTCGGAGTCACAGAGTGTGGCATATTTTCAAAATCTTTACTTTGGCTTGGCCCCCTTGGGGGAAAGGTAAGGGATAATTTATTACTTAAAACCTCAATCAGATATGGGTTGATTTGTTCACTAAATTTAATCAAGATTGGGTCAGTGGTGTAGATTTGTACTCTGTATATATCCACAAAAACAGCCACAAACCATAAAGCCTGCAAGGTTACTACTTGAGATAAGATAGGAAAATACAAAAGCTTATTCCCAGTCTTTTACAACAATTCCTGGGGATCCATCCATTATTGGTCATTCAACCCTTTAAGTCTCTGACTTGTTGGTTCATTCTTCATCTTAAACAATTCCAAAGAGACATTTTTATTGAATACTAGCCAACCGGGCCCCGGTTGATGAGCTAATGTGACTCATCTGGACATTTTACGTTACACAAAGTTTTCTCTCCCTTGACCCATTTTGGTTTAGGAGTTTGTGGTACCCCGGGGTCCAGGGGTCGAGTTGGCAGGGTCATGCTTGTGTTAAGAACCTTCCCTGAGTTTATGGGGAGGTCTGCGCAAAATTTGGTGGAGATTGGTCAGGTGGTTCGGGCGTGAAAAGGGGACATAGGTACAAACAGTTACTTTTATATAAATAAATAGATAGATTTTGCCTATCTGAACTCCTGATTTTTTATGGCTTTTCTATCTTCATAATTTTATATAGCTTTATAAAACTGAAAAATATTAACTTGATCTGCGTTCAACCACAAAAAAGTTGAAGCATCGATCATTTTTTTCAGCTTGGTCTTCAAAACAATTTTTTTTCTTTCACATGATTCATCCATCTAAGTGTCCAAGTTTTTTCACTAATTCTGGTTTCTTTGTTCAAGTGTGAAAACTGACCTTTTGAAAAATGGGGCCATCAGCCGTCTAAACATCGCCTTCGCCTCCAAAAGCGACACTGGCAACTATACCTGCAACATGAGAAGCGCCCAGGCGTCCGTTATGGTTCACGTATTAAATGGTAAAATCATTTCATACTTTAAAAAATTGAAAGTGGAATCTGCTTGCTCAAATTATTTGAAAACTAGCCAACCGGGGCCCCGGCGCTGCCCGGGAAAAAATTGATGAGCTTACATTACACAAAGTTTTCTAACCCGTGATCCGTTTGGGTTTTGGAGTTTGGGGTACCCCAGGGTCCAGGAGTTGAGTTGGCGGGGTCATGCTTGTGTTAAGAACCTTCCCCGAGTTGGTGGGGAGGTCTGTGCAAAATTTGGGGGAGATTCGTCTGGCGGTTCAGGTGTGAAAAGGGTACAT
>Ga0194133_10004567_pt1 | contig 18407 bp, 22 predicted proteins | sample TA2KigOf40mmetaG_FD_155448 | JGI IMG/M metagenome (GOLD analysis project Ga0194133, IMG submission 155448) | Freshwater microbial communities from Lake Tanganyika, Tanzania - TA2015055 Kigoma Offshore 40m | ecosystem: Environmental > Aquatic > Freshwater > Lake | place: Tanzania: Lake... | reverse complement strand
CTTCCAGTCAAAGTTTGAATATATCTAAAAAAAATTGCAATTTCTGAATTTTTGTCCAACTAGAATGTTTCTCTGAGAAAGAATTTACCTTGCCGTCTCCTGATCTGAAGGAAATTGCGTCACGTGCTTCACCATCCATTTAACAACCTTTGAGTTTCCCTTTCTGAAGGCAGCCATCAGACATGATACCTTCCGATTGTCCTGGGAGTCGATATCAGCCCCGGCCGAATATAAAAGTTGAACCACCTCCAGGTGACCGCCATTTGCAGCAAGCCAAAGGCTAGAATTACCCTTCTTGTTTCTGACATCAACCTTCAAAGAAATTTTTATTCTTGGATTAAAAAAAAAGAACAAAAGGAGATAGTTAAGCTTATGGTGGATAAAGGAATGAATTCTATGTGCAATCTTGAAATGCATTTTAATGTGGTTTAAAATTCGTAAATGCAAGACCGTCTGATTTAAAGTGACCTTAAACTGAACTTTTGAATATAATTTAGGGAAAGGCATTTTCTTACCTGAGCGCCTCTTGACAGTAGCAGTTCGACAAACCGATAGTGGCCTTTGTCTGCTGCAATCGTAAGGGCAGTGTCACGACTTGAAGGTACAGGAGGGGCATTGACGTCAGCCCCTTTATCAAGTAACACTCGACCGACATCCACATAACCACCAGAGGCTGCTTCCATAAGAGGTGTAAGACCAGTCTTGGCACGATGTTCAACATTTGCTTTACGATCAAGCAGTAATGAAACAACCTCGTGTCGACCCTTAAATTAATATCAGTTAGAAAAAGCTCTGTTTGATCAAAAAAAGAAAAGACTGCTTTACTTGGAAGCATGCCAACGTCAGGGCGGTATTGCGGTTGGTTTCTATTTGAGCGTTGATGTCACTACCAGAGTCCAACAAGAGCTTTACAGCAGCTTTAAAAAAAGTTAGGAATCAATAAATTAATCGTAAATTTCTACATTATCTAAAAAACATCGCAGGAATTAAATTTATTTGTATTTTAAAATATGAAAACTGGTAAACCAACCCTACCAATCAAGCTTAATAATTAAATGAATGAAGTTTAATAATTAACTTACTCGTGTGGCCGTTCATGGCAGCAAGCATGAGAGGAGAAATTCCAAGCTTACTTCCTGTTCTGGAGTTGATCTCTGCTCCGTGGTTAAGCAACAGTTTAATGATATTTACGTAACCGCCAGACGCAGCGAGGGATAAAGGTGTGTAGTCGGACACGTTTCTGTGTTCTTTGTTGGCATTCCTCTTCAGTAAAATGTCCACAACTTCGAACCTTCCACCAGAACAGGCCAGGGAAAGTGGGGTATCCTTAGTTCTTTCGGACTGGGCTTCGATCTCTGCATGATTGTCCAGTAGTATGGAAACAACTTTCTCATGCCCAGCCGTTGCAGCAAGAATCAATGGTGTAAAGCCTTTTTTATCTCGATGTTCTAGAATAATTAACATTAAAAATTAAGCTTAATGAAAAATCACTCTTTGGGTGAAAGAATTAGAGATTACTGATGAAGTTAGGTTTGTAATTCGAACGAAAATGTGCGGCACAGCTTACCAATATCTGCTCCCCTTCCAAGAAGTAATTTCACTAACTCCTCATGACCACCAGCACAAGCAAGGGTCAAAGCAGTGTCATGATTGCTCTCAGTTGCAGAATCCAGATCAACAGGTGGAGTTGAAGGGACTTGCTCGGGAGGAGGATTTCCCAAAGTAGTCGTAGCTGTCATAACATTGGGATTTGCACTTTGAGAAGCAGAGCAGGCGTGCGGTACAGGAGTGGCAAAGGCCGCTTTGTCGTTTGGATCAACAATTATCTCAGCCTCCTTCTTTTTGAAGGTCACAGATTTCGACTTCTTTGCTGTCTGTTTGGCACAGAGGTTATTATTTGAAGGGACATTTGCGCACGTCGTGTTCGTAGATATTGGTTGGATAGGAGAGGGGACAACCGCAGATTCGACAGGCATTTGCGCCACTGGAAGGGGTTGATCAATGACGGAGACGACTGTCTCGATCTGGGCTTGCTGCTGAAAAGCGTACTGATCGTTTCCAATCGGAACCAAGGTACCCGGGATGGCCGCGTCACAAGGCAAGAAACTGACAGACGCGACAGCATCAGAAGGGGCTTGGGCAAACGCTAAAAAAGAAAAAGTCTTCATCAAATTTAAATCTACAAAAGTAAATTCATATCTCCCTTTGAAATATTTAACAAAAGCAAAAAGAATCTTTTCTTCTACTCAGAACTCACAGTAAACTGCATGTTGCTGAATAGGAGGATGTCCGTAGATTTGTTGTGGAGTACCTTGACTACATTCATGTATGAGGGGAATTCCACCCTGGTTGGTTGGACTGACTCCTTGGTATTGGATCTAGAATCAAGAACGAAACCCAATTAAATATGTATTATATCTCTTTTCATTCAAAGTGCCGTTTGTTAAGATGACAAGTGGTTAGAAATTCAAGAAAAAAGACAATCAAATGTCAGCATGAAAAGTTTTGATTGAAAATAAATAAAAGTTAAATTTTTGTTAGCCTTGCATTCATTCCAAAATTATGGGTGCTGCTCAAATGAAATCACCATTTAGACAAAATCTATCCAGATGAAAAGGAAAGAAATCTGTTGAACCTTAGAGATAATTAAAAGTGACAAAGGGTGGCTCTTCTTAAATGCATTCAAATCCTAACCCCAGTTTTAAGCTTTCTTTGGGGCAGAAAACAGCCTTTAGATAGCATAATGATAAAAAGTGCTTAAAAGCAAAATATCCCTACACCCTATAAACCTTTGACTACTACGACTTTGTTCATTTATAAAAAAATTCGTATTTACAGCTAGGTTAAGAGATCTTTTCCCTGTCCTTGTTTGGAATTTTGTGAAAAACAAATTACAATAAATTAGAACAAGCAGGTTCACACATTTTTGAACAGTACTTCCGTCACGATAGAGGTTAGTTAAATAATTTTTCTGGCTCTTATCTACCTGTCCGCCCGAATTAAATGAGTACGGACCAAAGCGCAGAGCATTTTGAATTCCAATCGCGGTGGTCGGTTCCATGTAAAGGTCACGTCCGACCTTGATAGTCCCAAAAATAATTGAGCAGTTTGAACAATTCTCAAGGGCGTCAAGAAAAGATAGGTTGAGAAAACATAATAATTATAATTACCTGAATTGTTTGTGAAAGTAATTGACCGTTAACAACGGTCTGGACATTGGCATCCAAAGCGAGGGGACAACTTTGCACCGCTGCCGCTAATTGGCTCGTGTCGACCAACACTGGCATCTGATCGACTGACGCATCAAATTGGAGAGTCTGAAAGGGGTGACTAGCCGGAACAGCTTCACATAGATATTCGTCTTTGCTCCTCTTGTTGCGAGACGTCTTAGGATGAGTTCCACCAGAGTCAGCAACTGTCCCTCCGTCTACAAAGGATAGTAATTTTCAGCTTCAAAAACACACACAAAACGTATTTCAAAGAGAAATCTTTCCAATTCTGTTTACAGCTAAAATTGCATCATAAATTAATGCCATACCGATTGGGGAACCAGGTGGAGGGGTCGGAGATGCAGTTCCACAAGGGGCCGTAATGTGCTGGGTGTAAGCTAATTGTTCCTCGACTTGTTGCTGGAAAGTGCGAATCTGTTGTTGAAGCTGCTGCTTTTGGTGCAAAATCTGTTGTATTCTTTGCTGCAGTTGCGCATTCTGTTGTAACGTAAGTGTGGAGCCACTCGCACCACCAGGCATTTGCGACAGAATGTGCTGCTCCAAGGCTTGCAATTGAGCAACGTTGTATTGTAAAGTTGCAAGCTGTTTCTGGTTTGAAATGGCATTCTGCTGCAACGCAGTAAGGGTAGCCTGATTTTGCTGCTTCAACTGACGTTGCTGTAGGACTTGCTGCTGAAGTTGTTGGTTAAGCTGTTGTAACTGCTGAAGCTGGAGGAGTTGTTGGTTATGCTGTTGAAGCGCAGCCTATTGAACCCAGTAGAATTAAACATCTTACCGTCTAAATTTACTAGACAAAATGGCTTTACCTGTAACTGCGATTTTTTGGATGCAGTTACTTGGGCTTGATTAGCACCCACTGCTGCAAGAGCCTTATTGCTGTCGACGCATATTTTCCTACTGGGTTTGGCCTTTGGCCTCTCCGATGGTGGCAGGTTAGCAAGATTCGCAGTCCGACTTGCAATTGAACTTGAAGCGTTTGTAGGACAATTGGTTACAGAAGGTGTAGACATGCATTGTGATCCCCCAGAACTTGTCGTAGTTGTTGATGTTGGTGTTGGTAGAACAGGCACAGCAACAGTTACTGTGACAGGTGGCACAGGAGGAGCTTCCTTGATTAAGGCCTTAAAAAATGGTTGTTTTTAACGTTCAGAAGAAAATCTGATGAAAAATCTTTACCTTCTTGAAAGAAAATGATTCAAAAGGACCTTGTTGAGAACCAGGGAGTGAGGGTGGCGGCGGCTGCTGAACAGATTTGTCGTTTGCTTCCGTATGTTGCTGGTGGTTGTGGTGGTCTTGCTGATGCCTTTTTGCAGGATTGGTGTTGGACGCTGCAGTGGTAATTGTTGTTGTTGTGTTTGACATTTGCGCCTGTGCGTGCGCTTTCTCTTGCAATTCACGCTCAACTCTTTGAAGCTCGGCCAAAATTTGCTCCTTCTATTGATTTTTTAAATTTAATTTTCACGCTCAGTTTTTTTGCTAAAAAAGGGAAACCAACATACCTGAATGATTTGTTCCTCTCTCGTAGATTTTTGGGTCTTCTTAAGCACTGATGCTATATAAGACTTGGCATCTAATCCCTTATCTTCTAAGCCTAAAAATTTGAGAAATAGTTAATTAAAAATAATTGATTAAAGGTCGTAAGTTTTGCTGATTTACTTAATGTTACTTTTATTTCGAGCATAACAAAATTATCTCCTTACCTTCGATCACAAATCCAGAACCCTCAATGAAATCAAATCCACCTGATTCAATTAAGGGTTGGGCAATGGATCCTAGTGTCAATTGTGGGGGAGGAGATGTTGAGGCATCAACCACTTCAGGAGGGGGTTGTTTGGCAGAAACGGGATTAGGTCGCTGAGATTTCCTTACACCAGGCTTAGGAATAGTTTGTTTGGTCCCTTGTTGGTCTTTTGCTTGTGGGACAATCTTCTGTCGAGGGGGTAGAGTTTTCTTTGATTTCACAAGTTCAGGGGGAATCGGTATGGATCTAGGATAGTCGAGAAGCACTCCGACAACCGAGGTATGACCTCCTTTGGCGGCCTCAATGAGCATGGTAGAGTTGTCCTGATAATTATGACAAGATTGAGTGAAAATTGGAAAAGTAAAGACTCTTTATCCGCCTTTTACCTTTAGCTTTTGGTACGGATCAGCTCCAAACTGCAAAAGAAGTTCAACAACGTTAAGGTGACCTCCGGCGCATGCAAGAGATAATGCCGTATGATCTTTGTTGGCGGTAGACTTGTTGATATCCACTCCATTTCCAATAAGAAACTGGACTGTGGAAAGGTGGCCTGCACGAGCAGCTTTCATCAAAGGCGTTCTTCCTCCTTCAGACTCGTGCTCTAAATCTGCATGATGTTCCATAAGCAATTCGGCAACGCTTGTATGACCGTTTTCACAAGCATATGACAGAGCTGTATCCCCTGTACTGGTCTGCGCCTTCACATCACTTCCTGCATCCAACAGAAATCTCACCAGCTCGTAGTGACCTTCTTGGGCTGCTTCCATAAGTGGCGTTGATGCTCCAATTTCAAGGTCAGCTCCTGCCTTTATTAGAAAGTCTGCCACCTCTATGAAACCCCCACAACATGCCTGAAATGATTTAAAGTCGAGTATGAAGCATTTAAAAACGTTAGTACTCGAACATTTTAATAGTTAAGAAAACTTACCAAAGTTAACGCTGTTTCTTGAGTTTCATCGGTTTGGGCGTTTATATCTGCCCCCTGACTGAGAAGGAGAGCCACCATTTCCTCATGACCCTCACGCGCTGCCTCCATGAGAGGTGTGTATCCCTCATCATTAACCTCCTCAATGTTTGCACCTCTCTCCAAAAGCAACATGGCAAGCTCAACGTGGCCTTAGCAACAACAAAATTACAGTGAATAATGACGCAAGTCAAGTGAAAAAGAAGTTTAGACAGCTATTTTTAAAGCTGTCTCTTTGAATTATTTTACATCAAGTTTTCTCGCACACTATGTTTTAGAGGTCAATATGGTAAGATCTTACCTCCGCATGCTGCAAGCGTTAGGGGAGATTCAAAGCTGTCAGCGGGCATATTGACTTGCGCCCCAGAATCTAATAGAAGACGGGCGACCTCGACGTGACCATCCATTGAAGCCTCCATCAAAGCTGTGTGCATTTCATCTGTCTTGTGCTCTTGGTCAGCGCCGCAGGCTAAGAGGAATCGCACCATTTCCAGATGCCCTACAGAAAATTTGAGACTATTGAGTGAATAGTCATCATTTGTAAATGTTAAGAGAGAAATAAACCTTTATAACATGCAAGTGTCAAAGCAGACTCTTTGAATTCACTTGAGTGGGTATTGATGCCAGCCCCATATTTCAACAAGATCTTCGCAACTCCAACATGACCTGATGATGCAGCTTCCATTAATGGAGTATGCCCATTCTCATTGTGATCTTCAACTTGAGAACCAGCAGCAAGAAGAATTTCGACAACTTCCTCGTGACCACCCGCACAAGCATACATAAGTGGAGTATTGCCTTTGAAGGAAAAAAATTTATGATTATCGTCATATTCTGAGGCTTCTAATTTCTTCATTTATACTCATGAAGTGAAACAAAAAACGAAATCTGTTAGATACAACTTCAACGAAATGTATATTTTATGACTCAACACAAAACATGAAATTTCTTACCACAGGTTGAATGTGCATTGATATCAGCACAATATCCAATCAGAAGTTTGACAATGTCAGCGTGGCCTGCTCCAGCAGCCTCCATCAAGGGGGTGCATTCGTTCTTGACGCCGCGATCCTCCACGTTTGCACGCATTGCTAGCAGAACCTGCATAAGAAAAAAAGGTTCTTGAACCTATAATCCTTTGATTTGAGCAAAGCCTTGTTGAAATTACTTGGGCAAGCTCGAAGTAACCCGCAGAGCATGCTAATGATAGCAGTGACTCTCCATCCTCGGTGGTATCGTGAACAGAGACTCGACCATCATCCAACAACTGCCGTACCTTCGCCAGATCTCCCTCATGACAAGCCTCAATCAGCGATCTGATGGAACACGGGTAAATAGGTTAAAAGAAGTGAATCAACATTGATAGAATTTTAATCCAATTTCATGCTGAACACAATGAAAGCTGTAAGGGCTAACCTTCCGTCTGATGGAGGTTCGGTAGTTCTCATCCTCGTGAGCGCTGCAGCAGCCTCGTCGAGGGCGCATGAAACGGACGAGGTTAGTCTCTTTAAAACCTGGAATTACGCAAAGAAAAGAATAGAAAAAAGTTCTTTCTCTCCTATGAGATCTCGAGAGTAAATCAGTTCAGTGTGCTAAATGAATGGAGGCTAAGGTTACTTTTTTGATGTTGCATGGAATATAAGAAAGTCAAACAAAAAAAATAATCATCAAATCAAAGAAAAAATGGGCATAGATTTAAAAAATTATTGCAATAACAAATTTTCTACGAGGTTTCGCAAGGAATTAACCCTTTTTTTGCATAGAAAGACTTTGTTACACCGGGAATTCGAGTGTGACTTTTTGGACGTCTGCCCGCAAGAGAAACTGAGTCACAGCAAATTGCTTTCTATTATAAAAGAAGTACATACTCAAGAAAAAGTCTGGTTGGTATTGTTTTTCTCTTGCCAATTAAAAGTTTACTCTTCAAATCATCTTCAGCATAATTCAAGGAATTTTTACTTTCCATACTATTTAGGTGATTTGAATTTGGTATACCATTGAAGCAACAAGATATTTCCAATCCCAAAAAACGAAGAAAGTGTTATTCATGTTCAAGAAAGAAACAAAAATTAAAAATATGCAAAGAATATGTTTGTAGAGAAACTGAACAAATCTTTCCATATGAAAAGCTGTCTTTTTCTAATTTACGATCGGAGTCGAATATCATTTTCTGAACGAATCCGACATTTTTACTTTAAGGCCTTTGTAAAAAAAATATTTGAGAACTCAGGAAAACAACTGACCTCAGGATCTGCTAACTGCTTTGCACCGTCGCTGTTCTTCCCCATCCCAGCTGTTTCGAATAGGGCTTCAAGCTTGGCTTTTGTCACAGGGTCAACATGCTGTAAATTATCAGTTTGAAAGGTTTTACTTGTTATTGGGGCAAGAGAGTTTTAAATTTCAAACCTGCAGAAAGTCTCTTCTACCAACAGCACCTTCGTCGTCGTCTCCTCCGAGCAGGTATTCCTAAAAAATGAACATTCATTGTTTCAACTTTCCTCTTAGCAAGCTTTAACTTATCACATAGCTTGATCACACGACATTCACAGTTCAAAAGCAGTTTTTTTGAGGAAACGGAAAATTAAGAATACCGTAAATCTAATGACTGGATCTAAGACGTCTTCGACGTCATCAATTTCTTCTTCGTCCTGCTCAGCAGACCCGTTGAAGCTCTTGTCATCATCTGATTCGTCTATTTCTTCGTCGTCCACGTCACCATAACCACCCTCATCGTCTTCATCCTCTTCCTCGTCGTCATCTTCATCCTCTTCATCATCGTTATCATTGTCATTATCGGTGATGTTGAAGGATTCCAACTGATGGAAAGAAAGTGTAAAAATAAACGTTTGCCTGCATAGCTTTCAAACACTTTTTGATTTCTGTAACATACAGTGGGGTTAAGAAACAATTTCCCTAACAAAAACACGTGTCCCCGAGCGTTTGAGTAATTTGTTATTTGTACGTAAAAAGGTTTTCAAGTTCCTTGATTTGAATGTATCTCAAGAACCTTATAAATCAAAAAAATCAATAATTGATCTTCACGTGCTCACGGACAAACAGGCGTGCCTAACCTGGCACTGGCTTGAACTCATTTCCTTCTCCCAGAAAAGACAAGTCAAAAAACTAGTGAAGATTAAGACTAAATGGCACTTTTCCTACCTCAGAGTGGTCTTCATCATCTTCGAGATCCACCCCGTTCATGGATATAGTTTCAGGTAAAGGTTCAGCTGTTTGTTCAACAATCGCTTGAGACTCGGTTGTTTTAGTAATACTGCGACATTTAGAGCCCTTCTTGGACGACTTGTGATTGGTGATACGGTCAGGTGCCAAGAGGCTATCTTCGTTTAAGCTTTGCATCGTTGTAGCTTCACCATTTGGATCAGTTAAGGGTCTGAACTGCGAAGAAACCGGTTGCAAATGGCACAACAGACTTCCAGCGAGGAGGCACAGAACCGTATTTCCGTCTGATACCTCTATTAAGCCACACTCGTTTCAAAGCGGACTGCAACTATTTCTGATCGTTTTGTTTTTGGCCAGAGGTAAAAAGTGAGTCTCAAACGTGGTTACGTAAACTCTTGGCTCAAATAACCTTATCTTTGAGCCTTTCACGTGGTCTTTTGACTGCAAACTCAAGGCAATAAAAGTTCTCGACAATCGGCTTACAAGTTTTGTTCCTTAGCTTTTCCAGTGACTCGTGTGACACGTTAAAAATCTGTCAATTATTTCACTTGATGTCCGCCATTTTACTCTTTCGCATTCGCCAGTCTTCTCGGTCTGGTCCGCCTGGTCGGTCCCTTATTAGCTGGCTCGGTACGTTAGACACAGAATCGCATCCAGACAATAAATGAAAAGTGGAAAACAAAAAACCGAAAGCAAGCACGAGCCAGACAGCACGACTCCTTACAAATGGGAGTACAAAAAAAGAAAAACACGTATTTTTATTGGAAAAAGTTACTCACAATTATAACATTTCAATTGCAATTGATTTAAAATCGATTTAAAAATGCCCCGTTTCATTCATCAATGGGTGAAAAGTGTCACATTTAGCTCTTGACGCCATGAACACGTCCACCATTGGGCGACTTTAAACTTCAATTTTTAATGACGAAATTTGATTTCAATTTTTTTTCTTTTATAGATCTAAAATATTTGCAGTATTATGTTTCTGTTTTATTGCCTCACATGTATTTGGTGAGCCTTAAAATGCGTGTACCGGTACTGTTTACTTTTTTGCTTACGTTGAGAGAGAGTAAAATTTTTAGCTGCGAACTGCGAAGCACGTCGTATTATTTTTATATCCGTAAAAACCGCGTGCATCGTTCAGCTGAAAAAACGAAGGGGGGAGCGTTAGACGGTTTCCACCTCAGAGTTACTTATTGACTCACCCCGATGGAGATAACGACCGAGTGTTGTTGGGAAATTCAAAGAGCTCGAAAACATAAAAGGTGCGAGCAGTAAGTTATAAGTAAGCTAGTCCGCACTGTAAAAAGTCAACGCCTATCTTTCTGCGACGTTGGTGAATCACCGACAGCGCGTCAGGGTCAGAAATGGACAATTAGTCACGTCCGTTTCGTGAAAGGTGTTACCTAGAGATGTTCTCGTCACATTGACCCGGCCACTCTCAGCCTTGGAGGGTTTTTACCCTTATTTTTCTCCAGCCTTGACCCACGTATCCCCATCACGTGCTACTAAAATCCCTTTCATTTTGACTCATTTATTGCTTCTTCTCGGTATATCTCACGAAGTGTGGCTCATCCAAGAAATCCATCACTCATTCTGACAGTATTCTAATCGATCACTTATCACTGGAGTTGGACTTAATTCTTGATCAACAACACGTGTTCCACTACATCCACGTGGTCGCTTCATCTCTAAGTTCATTTTCGCAGAAAAGAAACCTATTTTCTAAATTTGCCCCAAAAGGTGGGTTTTTTTTTGTCTTTATGCATCTTAAGATGAGCCCCAAATCAAATATCCAACTGATGAGGTTATGATCAGAAAGTTTATTTTCTCATGTCTGACGTACAGGGTTCTTGTACTTTACCTGGTTTGGTCTGAAAAAAATGCAAAATCTTCAAGGCTCTTATGAACTCGAGCACTGAAAACCTTTTTTTGTATTCGCAATTTTAAGAATATATATCAATGGCTAAAACCATCTTAATGTTATTTTATATCCCAAAAATGTAAAGGTTGCTTTTACAGAGGAAAATGACTTCACAGGCCTAATCTTGAAGATGCAGGTCTGGGGTCGTGCATCCAGCCATCCACACGTTTTTATTCATTTTATGAGACTTTTCTTTACTTTAGAAATGACCTCTCTGAATCACCTTCTTGTTGAACCGAAAATCGATCTTTATTTTCAGTGTGAAATGCACGGGGAAATTGAAATTTCCAGTCAGAGACAATAAAAACGTGAAGGAAGGGCGTATAGAATATAAAATTCAGAAGCTGGGGGGACGATGCAACATCTGACCTAGAAAACCGAACCGACCTGCAGCCGCTGGCCGCCGGTTCCGTCAGACGTGAAGGGAATAAAGGGATCACTATCCTGTTTTAATATCTAAATGAAGAGCTATAAATTGAAACAAAGTTAAAACAAAAAAGATTTGCATTTAAGTTGAAAGGGGTTTTGCTCTGACTCAATAGACGTGGTTTGCAGATGAACATCCGGTAGTTATTAGGGGTCCATTTCCTAGGAAAATCAGTACATTGAGATGGTTAAAAAGAGGGTTGCTGAATGATAAACTATCAATTTGAAAAAAGGTAATGTCCTGAGGAGGGTTTGAGCTAAATTCACGCTGGTGCGAGCCGAGCAGGGTTTACCTCAAGTCCGGCAAATTTTGTATATAGAGCTATGTTAACCAGGTAGACGGGTATTTTTTGTGCGGCTAAAAATGCCTAACCCTCCCAAGCGACAACGGGAAAAAAGTAGGTGGGGGGGTTTGAGCAAAATTCAAGCTGGTGCGAGCCGATCAGGGTTTACCGCAAGCCCGGCCAATTTTGTTTAAAGAGCTGTTAACCAGTAAGACGGGTAATTTTTTGTGCGGCAAAAAATACCTAACCCTCCCAAGCGACAACGTGAAAAAGGTAGGGGGGTTTGAGCTAAATTCACAACATAACTTTGAACTTAAATATTTCAGCTTCTAGACAAGATATCAAAAATCTGGTTGTTAAATTTTGAGCCACCAATATCATGATTATTCCTGCCAAATTTCAGCCCTCCAGCTCCACTGGTATAGGCGGAAAACGAGGCGACAGAGGGACACATGATGTCGCACCGTTTTCCAACAAACCATAATGAAAATTCTGAAATTCCCACCCTCGCTTCACTCGAAAGGGATAATTCTTTCATCCATCCTCAGAACATCTACTAAATCTAGGGCCCAATCAAACATTATCACTCCTCTCAAAATTCCTAAGTATAATTTAAAGTGATGGCAATATATCAAAATTTATGGTGTCTGTGTTCTTTATTTGCTATTTTTTACTTATCATTGTAAAGAGGGTTCCCTGGCAAATTCTTTTAGTTAACAGGCTTGTCGAACACAAAATGCTCGACTCAAAGCTGTTTAGTTTGACTCGGCTCGAGACAGGTCCCGCTTAATTGGGTTGCATCAGCTTGATGTGTTTTGCTTTTGGCTCAGCTCGCGCTCAAAATTTTGGCTCGTGCCCATCACTACCTAGAACCTTTAAGCCCATACAGTGCAAATTTAATCAAAAGATAAAGATTCTCTGCTTTGAAAAAGTCCCTTTAAGAATTTGCAACATGTAAAAGTTTTTAGTCTCCAGTGAGCGAATTGACCACACTTTAATACTAATGAGATATTTTTTAAGAAAAAAAGTTACAACCAGTGACTTAAGTAATGTTTGGAGTTAGTGATTGTCCCGAGTCAAATTTTTTAGCTCAAGTCAAGCCGAGCTTTTAGTGTTAAGAAGGCGTGCACCCCAGGTCACCCATCCTGGTTGAGCTTTTAGATCTAAGTTCTTCCTGGTTATAGACTTTGAAAGAAGACAGCAATCTTGGCAGTCTTATGCTGTCCCCACCGATAAGAAGAATCCAGAGGAACTCACCTGAGTCCACTGGGGTTAGACCAACTGTGACCACAGACCAAAGGCGAATGGTCCGACCCCAAGCTGAGAAAAACAAACCACTCAAACTCCAAGTTTGACCAAAACCCAAGCCAAACAGTAGAAATTGGTAAGTGCCAAGTGCTTATACAGGCTGGTTAAGCTGTAGGGCTCAGCGTGCCATATGGTTCAGACGCACGTCCATTTTTAGATACCTTTGGAACATGTGCATCGATATATTCGGGGAAAATTGCTTTATTGTTGTTTTCGTAATTTGACTAATTTCGTTTCGAAAATCTTATTCTATTATTGTTAAAACGAAGCAATCGGTTAATTCTATTCGATTCTTTAATTTTTAAAATCAATCTAGTACATTCCCCTGATTAAAGTTTGGAAATTTGAATTATGTAGTGACAATGTTTAATTCGATATTATGACAAGATTGAATTGAATCTACGTTCAGTCAATTTTCTGCGCATATTATTTTCAGCAAATTCACGTCAAAAATGAATAACAAAAAGCCAGGTATAAGAGAATCCAATTTTAAGAGTTGTAAAACCTACTGAACTCACAAAAACATCAAACTGTTTACTCTTTCATAGCTTCGACTACAAAGAAGCGCAGATATCTCGATGAGCTCATATTTGAGTCCTGGAGTCGAACGTTTCAGGTAACCTGATGTTCTAAGGACCCTCAGTTGAAATTGCAGTCTCAAAAGTAGTTGAGATTCCATTTTGGTTTTACATTTTAGTACAGTGTTCGTGGAAGACACAAATGGACAATAGATGACTTCACAAGAAGAGCAACTTGCACTGAGGTTGGAGATTCCATAACGTCACCTATTTTCTCTGTAGAGGTCAAGGAAAATCACGAAATGCTTGTAAGAAAACGATGATATAAACTTTAGCTTTCATTAGTGGTATGAAATGAGTTCATCATCATCAAAAAGTAGCATCACTGAATTAACACCTTGTGTACTGTTTTTTTAAATTCCAAATTCTTTTAGGTTCTAAATTTCCAGCTCGAAGTATTTCCAAACGGTGAGGAAGGTGAAGATAACAGCGATTACGTTGCAGTTTTCCTGACTTCAAAAAGACAAGTAAACTTTGTGTTTTGAGTAAGGCATGGTTGAAAGAATCGTTCTCATAATTTACTTTTGCTTTAAGGCTGAGCTTGATGTCAAATACGACTTTTCTGTACTCAAAGCAGACGGGACAGTTTTTGGGAGGATTGGCAATACAGTAAAAAGATTTTCTCCAGAACAGGTAAAAAAATTTGACAAGTTAACTATCATGCTAATGCAACACCCGTTCATTATTACCCATTTTTGTATTCATACAGAGCTCCTGGGGTTATGGAAAGGCTTTTCCAAAGGCAAAACTATTTGAAAAGCAAGCTGAAATGTTGCCAAATGGAAATCTAACAATTGTATGCAATTTGGTGAGATATTTATTGCTTTTTGGTGATTGAATTGCAATGTTTTCGTTTTTTGCTTATGTACCCTTAGGAGATGTCTTTTTCAAAGTCCTTAAATTCTATGCCCAATGGGATTAATTCTGATATCTCTTATAAATAATGCAAAAAATTTAAGATTGGAGCATGATTTTTAACCCATATCAACTCTTAATCGTTCAAAAATTTGCCATTTAAAGTCTTCATTGAACTTTCAAAGACCCCCACAGAATATGGCACTTTTATTTAATATTGCAGATATTGTGTATTAGTCAGAAAAAGAAATATTAATGGAGAAACTGGTTAAAATAAGACAGAACTCAAAAGTTAGTTTTTTCTTTGATCTTTAGGAGGTTTTTTATGGCAATCATCACATTTCTGGAAAGAGGGGAAGGCCCGACTTCAACATTCCAGAATCACAGTCTCTGGTGGCTAACTTTACTGATACATTTGATGGACACGCACAACTTCCATTTTCAGACGTCGCTCTTGTTTGTGCAGATAAAACATACAAGTGCCACAAATTTGTTTTAGCTTCAAGGTTCGTGTTGATTCACTTTAAACAAAATAATTTTGTTTTAAAAAAGTACGAAAAAATTTAGGTCTGAGGTATTTGCTGCTATGTTTTCTCAACCAATGAAAGAATCTACAGACAATGTGGTAAAAGTTGTTGATGCTGACCCTTCGGCCTTAGAAAACTTCATACGGTGAGGCACTAAAAAAATCTGCAGTAAATTTTCACTTAGACAAAACTTTATGGAGGAGTCATAATGTCCTATTTTGAAATCAAGTTGAGGAAACAGAACTCTTAGGAAGATCTTCAATACTGCACATTTAAAAGCCTTATGGATAACACTTAAAATAGAAATTTACACGCCAAAGCCAGACGAATGTAAAGTTTTTATGAACTAATACATAAATATATTTCTTTTTTATCTAGATTTATTTACACTGACAGTGTGGAAAATATAACTTCTTTCGAAGAAGCATCAGGGGTCTTGCCATTGGCAGACAAGTACAATATTCAGAAGTAAGTGAGCCAAATTTTTCGCAAAATAAAAGTTCAATTGCTCTTACAAGTTTAAGATATTTCTAACTACAGATTAATTGAAAATTGAGCAAATCGTTAATTTGCTTGACTTTAGCTTAAAACACTTTTATAAATTTAGGCTTAAAACCTCATGTGAAAAAATAATTTGCGACAGCATCGACCTTGGAAATGTTCTTCAGGCACTTTACGTGGTAAGAGGCTTAAAAGATTGTGCTTGTCTGTTGCACATGGGTTTCTTTCAATCAGTGAAATTACGAACAGGGTCATCTTCACAATGCTCACTCTCTTCGTTCGTTTGCCCTCGACTTTGTGACTCTCAACCTACAGAAGCTTATTGATACTCCTCAATGGGACGGAGTGATGCACCAGTGCCCAGGAATGCTCACTGAAATCTTAAAGAAAACTTCTGTATCCATAGAAGAAGCACCACCAACTTCAACTTCGATTGCTGTCTAGGTTTTTCAGTATATTATCTGAACTAGAATTTGGAAAGAAAAGATGATCAAATTTGTCTCAAAAAGATTACACGTCTTGTATTTAAAATTATATGGTTTTTCTTCAAATTACTAAATGTTCAAAGAGTGTAAAATATTTTTCAGATCAATAAATATTTCTCAATCATTAACTTATTAAAAAGTGAAATACTTTAGATAGTACATAATCAAAAGGAGACCTATGCATTGGTTTCAAATTCTAAAAATTCTTCCATGTCAAAGCAATTGCTCTTGAAAAGTTCTAGTTGACCCTGTGGCTCATACTCGCTGGCTTGGTGGTAAAATTCCGGGTCTACGACTTCTTTCGATACCTTTTTCTTTGAAACTCTTTTACCCTGTTTCATAAGCTGTCTTTCTTTTGACTTTATTCTATGTGAAACACGAATTGGAGCAACATACGATGTGCCAGCGGCCTTGCCTTCCCACTTTTTGATTATTGACTCTGATGGAAGCGATAATTGGAATGACTCTCTTACAAGCCTATGAAAGTTGTGGTACAAATATCTCATAGATATGAAGTCTAAATCAAATTTTTGCTTATTTACCTATATGCCGTTGGAGAGCATACATAAAGCTTCATTGCAAACTCCTTCAGAGGCTCTGTATAAGCACTTACTGACTCTGGATTATTGCTCTTGTTGTTCAGCCTCTTCAAAATTTCGATTGGCACCTTGTTTTCAGAGTCTATTTGGTCCAGCAAGACTTCGGTTTTCGCACCTTTCTTGGAAAAATGCAACATTCGCATGGCATAAGAAAGAGCTTTTTCATTTGACTTCAATTGCCTATTGAGTTTTTCAATTCTCTTTCTAAGCTTGCTATTCTGAAATCTTTCGATTTTCAGCTTTTCATTTGCAAGCTCAGGAGTTATGTTTGCTGAATAGTTGTGATCTTGTTCAATGCACCAGGCTATTGAGTTACTAAGAGAGGGCCTCGAGGTTGAATTAGCTAAAACACGAAATGATGCATTAGAAAAATACCTTCATACTCAAATTGATCGTTCTTACTGGGTATTGATGTCTCGACAACTTTTTCTACGAGCTTTTTTTGTTGTGATCCTCTCATGAAGAGACGCCTTGATCGTGTGTTTTTAAAGACTGTGGGGATTGCATCTCTTTTCAAATATTTTCGTCCTCGAGCTCCAATGAAGAAACAGTTCTCTTCAAAATGTTCTGAGCAAAGCACGTCTCTTTCTTCGGGGCTCCAATTGACTTTCTTTACCATTTTGATCCACTCATAGCGCTTGTCAATATCAGCAGGAAATCTGTAAAGGTCAAACAGATTGATCAAAAAATTTCTAATCCTCAAAATTAAAATCTGATCATTCATTTCATTATTCTTACTCGTGAAATGTTAGCGATGAGGCTTTTTGTTTCTTATTGAAACATCCGCCTGCTACACAAGCCTTCATTTTGAACCAACAGGTAGATTTGATTTTCACAACCGTTTCTTTAACTTTTTAATAGTTTATCTATATCAACGAATGGCGTAGAAAAATGATATTAACTTTAACCATATTTGTTTGTTTGTTAATTTGTTTACATCAACTTGTTGGGATTAGAGGTTATCCAAGATAGGATTTTGCCATCAGTGATAAGATTTAATCAGATAAGCAGGATAAACCAAAGAAAAAACATGGCGGAGGGGAGCTTAGAAGCACTTAAATTGCTGGTGATGATAAATAATAATGACCATCGTCCATCACATCAGGTTACCCCATTTGTATGGCAATAACTTCAACGTGGATTTATATTTAAGAGTTTGGGATTGGTCCGGTAAAAAGTAGAATAACCCTGGTGAGACAAAAAAATAAATGAATGAATAGATTTATTATTTTTCAAAATAGGTAATAGATAAGAAAACACCTATGTTTGAAGGTTTAGTGGGTGGAGGGTTAAGTAATTTTTAATTTTTCAAACACCAGATTGGATTTTTTTTTTAATTTACATCAAGAAAAACATGAACATAAATATAGACTTTTCTTGTGCATCGGGAGGATTGTAACATTCACTGGTTTGAACCATGTTAAGGAGATCAACAATTTCAAAATTATGGCTTGAACTTACCTTGTTAAATTTATTCACATTCAGAATGTTTCAGCTTAAGTTTTCCTGTCACAGTTAGTTTCTGTCTAATTAAATGAAAAAAGAAAAGGTTTTTAAATATTAAAAGTAAACACAGACAAATTATGGAGAATCGATTCAAGTACACTTAAAGGGATGAAAAAGAGGATAATTTGCTTTTGAAGCTTTCACAAATGGTTTGGGTTACACTCAGATTCTCAAATTTAATCAAATGCTTTTGTGTCGGACTCTTTGGATGAAGCCACCATTGGAAGAAGACGTTTTCAGCAACTTGGCAATTTTAACCTATGCCCAAAAATGAGTGCTTGTTTCCTATTAATAGATCC
>Ga0194133_10004565_pt1 | contig 18407 bp, 16 predicted proteins | sample TA2KigOf40mmetaG_FD_155448 | JGI IMG/M metagenome (GOLD analysis project Ga0194133, IMG submission 155448) | Freshwater microbial communities from Lake Tanganyika, Tanzania - TA2015055 Kigoma Offshore 40m | ecosystem: Environmental > Aquatic > Freshwater > Lake | place: Tanzania: Lake... | reverse complement strand
CTGGGGTTATGATTACTTTGGCGGCACTAGAACAGTTGATGTTCATATTAGGCGTCTTCGTTCAAAGCTAGGACCAGAGTTTGAATCAGTAATTGATACGGTGCGCAATGTTGGTTATCGCTTTACTCAAAATGGTTCCCAAACCCCAGTTGATGTAATCTAACTTAACTCATTTAAATTACCCCTTGCTACATCTACCAAAACTTACCAACACCCAACAAGAAGCGGTCTTAAAGTTAATTGCCGGTACTACCGCCTTTGATAACACACCCCCGATTGCAGAGCACATCCTGCTCCATCTTCGCCATGGTGGGGATAAGGCAGATTCTTACCTTTTAGTAGAGCAAGGAAATCAAGTAATTGGATATGCCCACCTTGATCAAACCGATCTAGTTGCTGGCCCTTCTGTTGAGTTAGTAGTTGATCCAAAGTTTCGAGGCGAAGGAGTTGGCAGACAATTATTAAGTAAGGCAATTGAGATTTGTGGCAACGGATTGCGGATATGGGTGCATGGTGATCAGCCAGCTGCACACGCACTTGCTACCTCATTTGGCTTTGAAAAGATTCGCACAGTTTTGCAGATGAGCAAACCACTTACCGATATCCAGCAATTACCAAAGGTAGGTAAAAAAGAAGTTGATGAAGATATTGTGATTCGAAGCTTCTTACCCGGTATCGATAGTGATGCCTGGTTATCTCTAAATAACAAGGTGTTTAAAGAGCATCCTGAGCAGGGCAATTGGCAATTAACTGATTTAAATATCAGAATAAATGAAGAGTGGTTTGATGCGCAGGGCTTCTTTTTAGCTGAAATAAATCACAAAATAATTGGCTCAACCTGGACCAAGATTCATGGCTCTCACACTCACCAACATGAGGCAGATGAAGAAAGCCATGCACACCCTGCAATAGGTGAGATCTATATAACCGCAGTAGATCAAGAGTATGCCGGGCGTGGTATTGGAAAGGTCTTAACACTTACCGCACTTAATTACTTAAAGTATCAAGGATTAAGTGATGCGATGTTATATGTTGATTTTGATAATAAGGCAGCGTTAAATCTATATCAATGCTTAGGTTTTACACAATGCGGTATGGATATTTTATATAGGTTAAAAGCTTAAATTACTCTTAAAAATCCTCACTAAAGGTAATGAGAGTTTCGATGTAGGTATCTCCTATTATTCCTAGATTTTGAGCATCAGGGGGCGCCGTAACTGGTTCAAAACAAATACCTTCATCATCTTGGGAGTAGATCATCAAGTATGGTGAATCAAACTCCATGCTCATTCTGGCTGCCCCTGGCCAGACAATCTCTGGTGTGCCAATGACTTCAGTAAAGGTGTCATCCCAAGGAGGTTGGGTAGGTGAAATCAATTGCCCAGTTGGCAGGTAATCATCTCCTCGCTCAAACATCTTCTTTGCTCGAAAAATAATTTCAGCACTACTTCCTTTACCAATATCTCTTGGAAACCAGGGATGAAAACCTAGTGTGACCGGCAGATCACAAGCTGCTGCTTCATAATCTAATGACCATCTAAGGGCATCATCTAAGATTTCAAATTTTTGCGTAACAGATGCGCCATTAAATGGTGAGGGTAGCTCTAAGTATTGGGCGCCATTTCCAAGATCCTCCCAAGAAGATGAGGCACCAAAACCAATTAAGGCATGTGGTGGATCAAAATTATTTGGTAGTTGAAATCCTTCACCCTTTAAATTTCTAATAACACCATCTCTTATTCGCCCAGCAAAGGGGGCCATGGCAAACCAACCCCAGGTGTAACTTTGTCCTCTAAAGGGCAGCACAAACTCCATATCCCGCCATTGCACTGAAGCCAGGCGTGCTCCCTGGTCTATATCAATTGCAATTGATATTTGATCACCATCAATATTAAGCACTTTGTAATAATCCCTTTTATTGAATCTCAGCTTTTGATGGTGGCAGAGCGCCTGTTCTAGAGACTGTAATAGCAGCTGCCTTTGCTGCTCGATCTAGCATCTCAGATAATCTATCTCCCGCTAACTTATCCAGACCATCCTCAATTATTGCTTCAACTAATATCGCGCCCACGGTATCTCCTGCACCTACGGTGTCTGCCACGACTACTTTTTTAGCATCTACTGCTACCTTTTCATCTTTCCGATATCCAGCTAAGCCCTTATCGCCAAATGTAACCACAACTAACTCTGGGCCCATTAAAAGCCATTTATTTGCTACTTGGTCTAACTCAATACCTGGGTATAGCCAGTAAATATCATCATCACTTACCTTTACCGATGATGAGATTGATACCCATCTTTCTACCTGCTTTACATACTCATCCCGATCACTCATTACCGCAGGTCTTATATTTGGATCAAATACAACAGGTGACACCTTTGCTACTTTTTTAGCCCATTCAAATAAAACACTAGCCGCCGGCTCTATAGCAGTAACTAATGTTCCAATATGAAGTAGTAATGGTTTATTTGCTAAAGGATCTGGCAACCAAAGGGGAGAAAAATCAAAGGTGGCTGTGCCATCAATTACAAACTCATATGTGGCGCCGCCTTGCTTATTTAATGAAACTATTGCCAAACATGTTGGCTTATCTGAGAACTTAACAAAATCTAGTAGCACACCATCTTTATGTAATTGCTTAAGAGCCATCTGCCCATACTTGTCTGTTGATATGCCATCAATAAATTGGGCATCTATGCCAAGCTTTGCTAATGCTTTAGCAGTGTTCGCAGGGCCCCCACCGACCACCGCCTTGCGCTCTGTGCCATCTGGGATTAAATCAATTAACACTTCACCACAAACCCAAACCTGATTACTCAAAGTAATTCACCTTTACGAGCCAGAAACTCAGTTAACACCTCAACCCCAAGTAAGTGATCTTCTACCTGTGGTAAACCACTAATTAGTAATACCCCAACAAATCCTTGATCTTTTGTAATTAATGGAAGTCCCCCGCCATGGATAGCATGGGTCTCATCTTTTAAGTTATTTTCTTTATGCCAATCAACCCCACGCTCCTGGGCGCTAACTCTTTCATATAATGTTGAGTGGTGTTTTAAAAGAACGACTCTGGCTTTTCGGTCAATCCACCATTGATTTTCACTCGTGGATCCAGGAAGGGACGCATGATAAATAATCCAATTATCAATTCTTACCTCAATTGCGATTGGTAAATTTCTCTCAGAACCCTTGTCCTTAGCTATTTCTCCGATATCAAGAGCATCGATTACTTCCAATTTGGGAAGCATCAGCGCTCGCTCCTCCTGAATAAGTTCCTCAGAGGTGAAATTGATTATTTTCTCCATATCATCACTATATTAGAATTTAGTTTTAAGTTGTAAATATATTAGTTACTTAGTGGATATATTATTTGGCAACTTAGACTAGAATAATAAGGTGAGGGTACTAATAACTGGGGGAGCCGGGTTTATAGGGTCACATTTATGTGACTCTCGTATTGCCATGGGTGATGAGGTAACAATATTAGATAATTTTAGTACTGGTTCGCGCCAAAATATTCAACACATTGACAATGTTATAAATAAGATTGATGGAAATATTAAAGATCAAAAATTAGTTGAATCATTGGTGGCTAACTCTGATTTGGTGCTACATATGGCAGCTGCGGTCGGAGTTAAAACCATTTTAGATGATCCAATTGAGTCAATTGCGACAAACTTTTTAGGCTCTGAAGTAATTCTAAATGCTTGTACGAAATTAGAAAAAAGACTTGTTATTGCCAGTACCTCAGAGATCTATGGTAAGAACGCTAAACAGCCTCTTTCAGAGATCGACGATCGCATTATGGGTGCACCTCAGAAGCTTAGGTGGAGTTATGCCGACTCTAAAGCACTCGAAGAAGCAATGGCTTATGCACTTCACTTGAGTAAGAATCTGAATGTTGTAACTGTTAGATTTTTTAATGTAGTAGGGCCAAGGCAGTCTGCTGACTATGGAATGGTTTTACCCCGATTTATTAAGGCGGCAATTCATCATAAGCCAATTGAGGTATATGGTGATGGGAAACAGCAAAGGGTTTTTTGCCATGTTACAGATGCAGTTGATGCTATCAATGGGCTACTGAAAAATCCTCACTCAATTGGCCAAGTTTTCAACATTGGCGGCTTACAAGAAATATCCATTCTAGATTTGGCTTACCTTGTAAAAAATGAATTAGGTTCAAACTCTGAAATTGTCCTTCAACCTTACAATCAAGCTTATGGGGTGGGCTTTGAGGATATGCAGCGCCGTGTTCCGGATTTGAAAAAAATAAAAGACTTAATCTCTTGGGAACCAAAAATCAATTTAATCGGAATTATTAAAGATATCGCAAAATCCTTATCTTAAAGAATTCGTGGCCAGCCTAGGTTCTGAGAGGTTGCTGACAGATTAAGCACAGTAGTTTTTGAATTTTTCCAGACACTTAAATCAATTTCTGAATGAGGCGTAATTATTAAACCAAGATCTACTGAAGGATCCAGTGGAGTAGATTCCTCATCTAGCCACATTTTAACAACTGGGTCATGCCAACTAACTGATGCGCCAATGTTTCTAAGTTTATGGATAAGTTCAATTGCAGGAGATTGCCGGATATCTTCTACCCCTGGCTTATAGGCAATTCCTACAACCTGAATTTTTTTCCCGTTTAACTTAAAATCAAGATATTTTTCAATTTGTTTAATTACATGAGTAGGCCTTTCAAAATTAATTTTATTCGCTATATCTATTAAAGGAGAGCCAACTCCATTACTTCTTGCAAAATAAGTTAAGTACTCTGGGTCAACTGGAATGCAGTGGCCGCCCACTCCTATACTTGGTAAAAACTTCATAAATCCAAAAGGTTTTGACGCGGCCGCCTCAAGAACTTCATTTGCGCTAATGTCTAAGCTGGCAATAATGCTTGAAAACTCATTAACCAGAGCAATATTTACTTGCCTAAAGGAATTCTCTAACAACTTTGCAGCCTCTGCAACTTCAGGAGATGAAGCACGATAAATGTTCTGACAGAAATTTGAGTAAAAACTTATTGCCTTATTGGTAGCTGACTGAGTTAGTCCTGATATTACCCTAGTTGTATTATGTAGATTCCATTTTTCGTTTCCTGGATCAACCCGTTCTGGAGCTACTGCATATTCAAATCCTGCATTAGTATTTTTATCAATTATTGGCCTGATTAAATTGCGCAATGTACCAGGATAAGATGTGCTTTCACTTATAACTAATGCAGGATTTCTTACATATTCATTTATTGAATTACAAGCCCTAACCACAGAAGTTAAATCCGGATTTCGAGCCTCATCAATGGGCGTAGGCACGGCAATAACTATCACCTCAGAATCACTAATTAATTCAGGTTTATCGGTAGGTAAAAAAAAGCCTTTTTTAATTATCTGATTTAGTTTTGCTTCTGTGATACCGGGTACAAAAGATCTACAATTGATCAAATTTGAAATTAATTCTGAATTAAGATCGAATCCGACAACACGATAGCCTGCTTCTGCAGCCCCGACCGAAAGAGTTTGCCCTACATAACCCTGACCGATTACTGCAACTTTATTTTTTTTTACCATTATTGAATTACATAGTCAGAGATCAATTTATTGTAGGGATCAATTATCATTAAATTATCCTTTGCGGCAGATCTCTCTTCTTTCGATGCTAACGGATTAACTAAAATTAATATCCATGTTTGATAAGCATTCGGATTGAAGATCACTGCACTTCTACCAATCTCAAGAGATAATTCGTACAAACCTGATTCAAATAAATCTGCTCCAAGCCGATTATATCTAACTATTGATTCAGGGAAAGTTTTTGCAGCTCTAACCGCCAGATTAGCATCCTTTTTAACATTTGCCTCTCTAGTAATTTTATCTGCATAAAATAATGGATAGGTGATTGCCAGCGCCAATATGAGACCGAATATATTCAAGAACTTAACATTAACTTTAGGTTTAGTACTCCGAACTGAACTCGATTTACTACTTTTAGGGTCAATTGATGAATCTACATCTAAAGTTGTTTCCTTACTTAATCCTATTAGTGCGCCACAAAATATAAAATTCCAAATTAAGGTTGGAATTGCCGCGGGACTGATTATAGACTGTAATTGAAATGAGACCCAGCCCGCAAATATCGCAGCAAGGAATTTGTCAAATCTACCAATTTTTCTTTGCAACTTAATAAAGCAATACAAGGAGAGAGCTGTAATTCCGATGTAAAGTATTGCTAGGCCAATGCCCCCTGTTGCAGCAAATTGGAGAATAAAATTGTGACAGTTGTCAATGTATTCATCGATTCCACTTACGGTCTTTGCGCTCCGATACCTTAATGAATAGTCGCCAAGAGAATCTAAACCTATACCAAATAAAGGATTATCTCTTATAATTGCATAAGCAGTTTGCCACATTTCGCCTCGGGATTGCACAGAAACTTTGTACAAATAGTATGAAAGTGGACCCTTATTTAACATTCCTGCGATTGCTATCGTTCCCATAAGAATAGAAGTAAATGTTACTAATTTGAATAGCAATTTCTGCGGTTTGTGCCACAAATAGATCAATAAAAATACAATAACTGAGCTTACCAGCGCTATATATCCTTGTGTTGACTCTGTAATATAAAGTGTGAATAACAAAACACCAGAAACAACTGTCGTGAGAATTAAACGATATGGTCTAAACCAGACATATATAATGCTGGGTACAAATGCTATTGCCACAAAACTAGATTGAAAATTGGGATTACCGATTGTTCCTATAATTCCGTTAGTCTGAGTACGCCAATCAAAAAAATCAAAACCATAGAATTGGCTCACAGAATATAATGAAGATAGACAACAACTGAGCAATAGTCCAAATGTTATTTTAGATAATTCTGTAATTCGAATTTTTTGTGAAACGAAAATCATGATTATCAATAAGGAAAAATACGTAATAAAGCCTAAGCCCCGCCCTGTTTTTCCGTAAAACTCCTGTTCAAATGGAGCTTTGCTGAACATCATTACTAAAATCATTTGAATGCTGAATAGAAATGAAAAAATAATTTGTAATTTTAAAACGAGATTATTGACTAAAGACTTTTTATTTTTAATTAAATCTGGAAAAATATAAGCAGCCAAGCAACTTAAAATTATAATTTTTGGAATTATAAGTGCATCAGTATTGATCCATGGGGTTGCAGAAATTGTTGTAAGTAAGGCACCAAAGATAACCACCTGCATTAGATTTCTCCCCTTAAACTAAAATAAAGCTTTTGCTAGTTTCCATATAATCATAGCAACACGTAATTGGTTTTAACCCTTAAATAATTAAACCCCCCGATGTTCAAATCAGGGGGTTTAATTCCTTAAAGTGATCTAAAGCTTACTTACGCCTTAAAATCAACTTTTGTAGTGCTTGGATCTGCTTATTTATTGATGCAATTAACGCAACAATTGATTTTAGCACATCAGCATTTGTTGTCGCATCTCCACCAGTGGAGATTTCATATGAAGGGTTTTGTACAGCTGCGTATTGCGCAAATGTAGCCGAAGCCCCTGTGAAATCAACAACTGATGCATAACGACCAGCTGTCTGACCTACTGTGTAGGTATAAGTGACTTTACCACCAGCTTTTGCAACAGCGTCTGCTGCACCAGTTGTTGAGACAAGTGTCATACCCGGTACAGATATCGTAGATGCACCAAGTCCAACTACGTTATTTGCTGCATTACCCTTAGTATCTTTGAATGACACAGTCAGGGTTGCAATATCACCTGTTAGATACTTGGCCTTATCAAAGCTAGCTGAAACAGTTGCAGGATCATCAGCACAACTTAGATCAAATGCATTAGAAGTAACTACAGTTCCATTACTCAAAGTAAATGAGACTTTTACTCCCTTTTGGGTACCAGCAGTCGCAGCACATGAGTGTCTCGCAACCGTAGCGCTTAACGCAGATGTTGATGAGCTTTCAGTCGCTAGGCTTGCAGCATCAAATGTAACAGCAGTTACAGTTGTTCCTAAAGTACCTGAAACAGCTGCATAAGTACCAAGAGAGCTTGGGGTTGGAACTCTATTGCCTACCGAGTCTGTTGCAACTACATAGAATGTTCCAGCACGTGCTGTGCCATCACCAAACCAGAATGCATTTCCAGCACTTGCACCAAGATCCTGTACTGCTATGTTAGCAGCCGGAACTGTTAGTGCAGCAACTGTTCCAGCAATAGAAACTGTCTTTGTACAAACTACAGTTCCATTCCATGAAATAGTTACAGTGGTTGTAATTGGAGCTCCAGCAGTGGCTTGGGACACTCGAATCGTAGAGTTGTTTCCAGCACTCGTTGTTGTAATTGTGGAAGCCGTTCCAGCAACCGGAGTAGTACCTGCATTACCAAATGCAAGTAAAGCTCCATTAGTTGCAGTAGCAGTCAAAGCACCTGTTGAAGGAAGATTTGCTGCATAGGCATCACGCAAGAATAGATCAATTGACCAATCCGAGCCATTTCCATTTGTTCCAGTTGCATCAACATTTGATGAACCTGTTGATGAGTAAGTTACTGTATTTTTTACTGCCTGGCATAATGAATTTGTTGCACTGTATGAGCCACCAGCGTCAGTTGCTACAACGGTTACTGTTACATTTCCGAATAGCGTTGCACCCATCGCACCATTTGTGCCTGTAGCACGAACTTGATCACCACTTGAATTTGTATAGAAGCCTTGATAAGCGCTTACTGTATAAGTTCCAACAGTTGCTGGAGCAGTCCAAAGAAATGCTAGACCGGTTCCACCAGCTGTAGTTACGTTTGGAAACCAAACTTTGTTATTGGTTGCAGTGTATTCTGTACTTGAAGCTGCAGCATCTACCATTCCGCTCACCGCAGATGTTACTGAACCACCTGAAACTGAGACAGATACGGCTGTTGCAACGCAACCATAGAATGAAAGTACAGCACCTGCAAGCACTGTTGCCGATTGAGCTATACCAGAAGATGAGTCCTTATACAAAAGACCCTTTGATCTCGCATTGGTCGCTAAACTACCACAACCATTCACATCTGTTCCACCTCCAGCGACACCAGTGGTGACAGTTGCATCAGCGATTGTTGCAACAAACAGAGATCCCGCAGAGTCTCTTGTAGATCCTGCATCTCCGTAACCTGCAATCGTACCTACTGTAACTGCCGTATTGGAATCTGAACCAGCAGCATTGTGCGCTTGCGCAGCAGGAGTGGCGATCACTGACAAAGCACCTGCAAATAATGCAGATGTTGCCGTAATCGCAATGCGCTTACGTAGTGTCTTTATAGACATTTGTTTCCTTTCGTTAGTCGAAATTAGGAATTTCCTAAAATCGGCTTAAGAATCTTTCGATTCTCTTAATTCCGTCCCCTATGGCACACACGTGTAATGCCAAAACGGGCCGGAAACCTTATTTTATTGACCTCCACTTTGGTTTTGATCAACCTGATCTAAAACCTGCAACATTAGAGTTACGGTCTCTAATTGAGTTAACGACAAAGTCATATGATCGGTGTACTCCTTAGGTGTAATGCTCTTTGAATTATCACTGACACTTTCAGTTGAAGATGGTGTTCGCTCTTCTTGAATATCAATTGGTGTTTGAGGATTAGGAGTTGACATATCTTGAAGTGCACCTAATTGAGAAGATGAGGTAGGAATTGAATTGAGGTTGGATTCATTTCCAGTTAGTGAGTTTAATCCTAAGAATGCGGTCAATACCAAAATAAATGTCAGAGCAATTTTTGAAGATTTACCAGCTATCTCGCTGGCCTTTTTATATGTGGTGGAGAGTAAGTCTAATGCAGTTAACCCTTTAGCCTCATCAATTACTAACTCAGATAAAATCTTACGAAGTGAAGCTCTGGCACGAGATACCGTGTGGCGAACAGCAGATTCTTTAATACCAAGCTCTTTAGCAATCTCTGTAGTGGAACGCCCTTCAACCTCCCACATAACCAGAGCGGCACGCTCAGCTGGTGAAAGTAAAGACAAGGCTTGTCGAATAATTGCAGCATCCTCTGCTGCAGATATGGCTGAAGAGTGATCGCCTGATACTTGCCAGGTTGACTCGATCTCAGCTGTTGCTTCATCTAATGCAACTAAATTCGGGCGCCTGTTTTCGGCACGGAATAGATCTATGCATAGATTTTCGATTGAACGGTGTAAGTAAGATAATGCATGAGAATCACTTGATAACTCAGGGGCTGCCAGCATGAACTTAACTAGAGCTTCTTGAGTGATCTCCTCAGCCTTTGTCTTATCCTTAATAATCCGATTGGCGTGGGCAATAAGCTCGGATCGATTTTGAGTGTAGAAGGTTGAGAATTGGGCAACGCTCCAGGAGGCAGGAGTTGAAGATCCAACTGCCGTGGATTTCTTGGCCTTAAATGCCATTTTACTTTGCCCTTCGTGAACCGGTTTTGTCTTTCAGAGCCAGCCGTCGCTGCCTCTACTCCCCTCTACGAATCATAACCTAAGTTGTCGTTATAATTGGACAAATAGGACATTTAGGTAGGTTATTTAAGCCTACCCCTAAATTGAGATATCTGTATTGTTCAATTTGAAGGTTTCAATCTGGAGAAGTTGTGCGGCGTACACAAAATCGAAATAGATAGTGATTAAGGTAAACAATATTGTGGGCCCTGTCGGGATCGAACCGACGACCCACAGATTAAAAGTCTGTTGCTCTACCGACTGAGCTAAAGGCCCCATATTCACGCTAGCGTTGGATCACTAAGTGTAGTCGATATTATTAACCTAGTCCAAAAAATCCTCTCAAAGATAGTGATAAATTTGAAACTCTGATTTAAATCTGCAGCAAAGATGAGTTGAGAAATTATCGCTTAACTAGAATTAATTTTACTCTTTTTTCGGTAATTGACTCACTGATTCATATAATTTCTGAAAGACCGCTTGTGCCGCAATCTTAAGTGAATCAATTGTTGCCCCACCAATATGTGGTGTCACAGATATATTATATTTAGTATTTTTCTTTGCTTTGATAATTGGATTATCAAATAAACTTTGATCAGAAAAGGAAATCTCTTCTTCAGGTAACACATCAACTCCTAATCCACCTAATAATCCACTTTCTAAAGCGTTTACACAATCTTGACTATTTAAGACAAATCCTCGCGATATATTCACAAGAATTGTTCCCTTATCCACAATCTTACTTAATATATCTCTATTAATTAAATTGAAATTAGATTTTCTGTCGTCCACGCACACAACTATAAAATTACACGTTTCAAACAATTCTGTTAAGGATCTGGCATTTAGGTATAAAGATTCTAAATTTAACATTTTTTCTGTATCAATGTCAAAAACTTTTACTTGTAAACCAAAGTTTTGTGCAATTTTAGCAACTTGTTTACCTAATCTTCCATAGCCAAGAATTCCAATTTTTTGATTTGAAAAAGATTTAGTAAAAAACTTACTCCTATTCCACCCTCCATTGACCACTGATTCTTGGGCCTTAGAGCAAAATCTGTTTAACTCAATCAAATGCCACCATGCGATTTCAACTGTAGAAGTGAAATCTGCGATTACATCTTTGAAGTTTTTCAAAGAAATAATCTGAATGTTATTTAAATTACAAAATTCAACATCAATATGAGTAGTAGAGGTTGTTGGAGTGGCAATATACCTAAGTGATTTATAATTGGAAAGAAATTTATCATCAAGTTTATAAGATAACTCAGTATAAATGCCTAAAATTTTTTCTTGAGTTTCTACAGGAATAGTTGATTGGATTAACTTAATTTCTCCTAATTTTTTAAAAACTGTTTTGTCAAGACCCAAACTTTCTAAAATTTGAATTGCCATATTTAGTTTAAAGATACAAATTTTTTGTCAATTGAAATTTCAGTTGTGCATAAAATTTCTGCAATTCTTTTTCCTGCTCTTCCATCGCCATATAAATTACTTGGATTGTATTTACCGTGTTTTATCTGCCGAATTATTGCATTTTTTAAATTATCTGAATCGATCTCGTTTAACAAAATTACGTTCTCCGCAATTTCTCTACCGGATTGACGCGATCCAACGGTTATTGAAGGTGTGCCAATCCTGGACGATTCTCTAATTCCTGAGCTTGAATTTCCAATAATACATTTTGTGTGATTTAGAACGGTAACATATTCCTCAGGGGAAAAATTTCTTACAAACTGAATTTTAGAACTTGGATTAGTTTCCCTGAATTTTCTTAACTCTTTACTTATGAAATCAGTTCCTGCATCAGCATTTGGCCATAACCAAATAGTGGGAAGGTCAATTTCCTTAATCGAATTTAGAATTTCACGAGTTGCATTACTAACCTCTAAATAGTGCTGCGTATCCGCATGAAATAAAACGAGTAGAAAATCGAGATCTTGTATACTCTTAGGATTCATAAGATATTTATCTAGGATATTATTCAAATCTTTAGACTTATTCTCATCAATAAAATCTAATGAAGGACACCCTGTCATATACACTCGCTTTTTATCTTCACCCATTTGAATTATATTTTCATATGCACTTTGAGTTGCCGGAAAGTGTAAATGTGCTAATTTTGTACAGGCATGTCTGACACTCTCATCAATTGAACCTGTAATCTCACCACCTTGAGTGTGCGCGACCATAATATTCATGTAACTTGCTGATATTGCGGTTGCAATAGTCTCATGTCGATCAGCAACCGTTACTACGATATCCGGTTTAAGCTCTGAAAACACTTGTGACAACTCTAGAATTGCAAGGCCAGTAGTCTTAGCCATAACTATAGGTTCATTTCCTTCAACCACTGAATAAACTTCTCTGTCCACATGAAAACCATCACGCTTTATGACATCAACTACACTTCCAAACCTAAAAAGTAAACCAGAAGCACCTACGACAATTTGAATTTCACAGTCATTTCTTCTTTGCATCTCCATTAAGACGCTCTTGATTCGAGCATAATTTGCCCTACTATTTATTACAAAGCAGACCCTTCGCTTTTTATTATTTATTCTTGTCATAATTCAAAATCTTCTAAATTTAATAATTCATCTATGTCAATATCTTTTTTAACCTTTTTGCCAATAAGTTTCAACCTATCGTCCCAGGATAAGCCGCCAGCTGGTTTCCTCAAACAAAAGTCACTCTCATCTAGGATCTCTCCTGACTTACACGATCTACTAACACCTAGACTCCTACCAAAAAGTATTTTTTGTTTTTGTAATTCACCTGTGATTTGATCTTTGTTTACTGGTTTCATTATTTCGAAATAATTATCACGAAATTTAGATAAACTTTCTAATTCTTTAAATGTTATTGAAGAGGTTACATCCGGACCAAACAAATTCTCACTAAATGTTACATGTTTCTCAATGGCGTTGGCCCCATTACATATAGCAACCAGAGCTGAATCTATCCCTTTTGAATGGTCACTTAATCCCACGCTCACATCAAATCTGCTCTTAATTTCTAGCATAAAATCAATCCCCACTTGATTATATGGCGTAGGATATTTAGAAGTGCATTGAAAAATTATTAAGTTTGCTAGTGCGCTGTTCTTAAAAAAAGCAATTGTATTTTCAATTTCTCTAGTCGTCGCAAGCCCGGTACTCAAATATAGGTTTCCATCCCATTCCAAAAAGAATTCTAACAACTCCTTATTAAAAAAATCTCCAGAGCCCAATTTTAGGTTTTTCACACCGAAATCAAGCATAATCTTTGCGGCCTTTTTACTAAATACACTTGTGCAAAATGTTATATTCTGCGCATGGCATTCGTCAATAATAATTTTCCATTCTTTAACGTTAAATGAAGTCCGTTCCCAATAATCCCACCTAGAGCGATCTTGTAAACTAAAGTTTATTCGAAAATTTTCTTGATTGCTGCTCTCTTGGTTTGGTATATGGTATTGGAACTTAACCATATCCGCCCCTGAATTCTTTGAGGATTCAATAAATTTTAATGCAAATCCAAGAGACCCTTCATGTGACAAACCAATCTCTGAAATAATTTCACATTTAGATTGTTGAATACTGGTACCCATAAACATAAAGTATCATAAAAGTAATCATTGTGCAGTAAAAATTATGAAGTCCTTAGAATTATTCGTAGCTGTCCTGAATTTGTTTACGTGTCATGAGCGTTATCCGAATTTGGAATGTGCATATCACGTTTAAATTGACAAATTTGAGTTTAGGTAAGTTAATAGGTTCTAAATCAATACATAAGCTGTTAGTTATTATTCAACATAAGTGTGTATTATCTACTCATGAAAAATAGGCGTCATTACCCATTTTGTGTGTTGATACCTTTTCGATTTGGAGAACAAGAAATTCCAAATAAAAATTTACAAAAAGTTCATAATGTTCACCTATTTCAACGCACATTAATTCATGCAATTTATCTGAAAAATATTTCAGACCTAAGAATTTGCCTGTCAACCAATAAACCACAAGAAATATTAAAAGTGAAATTAATGAGAAAAATATTTAATAAGGAAGTTATCCAAAATATAACAAAGTCAGATATTTTGCTTTCCGATGGCGGCTTGGACGTACATAATAGAAGTGAGACCTTAGCCAAGAAAAATTCACCAATAAACCTAACACTTAAAAATGTTAGAAAGCAATATCTTAGAAAGGGAATCACCTTTGATTATTGGTTACTTCTTCAACCAACAACACCATTTAGGAGTATTGAAGATCTACTTTATGTATTAAGTGAAATCGCTAAAGTCAAAAGGGAATCGTTAATTTCTGTCACACAAGTTATAGAATCTCACCCAGCTAGAATGTATTACGCAAGAAATTCACGTTTGATATCAGTACTAAAGAATAAAAATGATGCCTATAAAAGAAGACAAACCCTAAAGCAAATATTCATTAGAGATGGCGGGTTCTACCTTTTTTCAGATAAGTTGGCGGCAAAAGGTAAGCTTTTCTCAAGTAATCCACATTATTTTATTCGTAAATTTCCTTGGACAATAAACATTGATACACTTCAAGACCTAAATATGGCGAAAACAATATCAAATAAGACTGTTAGTAATGACCCAAATAATAGTAATAACTTTAGGTTTAAGTGATTAGCAAACTAAAAATACTCTTATTGGGAGTAATTCCTTCACTACTTCCCTATAGTTTTTTATCAAGATACTGGATAACACTTAGCCAATTTCAAAGATTTTTTCGAAAAAGTGACTATATACATAGCATCCATAAATACCAGCAGGGAAATTCGACCAATTTATTTTTATTGAAAATGAGTGATGGTGAAATTTTGATTCAGGATTTAATGAGGTCAAGTAGGTTTTTAAGAGGCCGAAAATATGCGACAAATCGACTATTTGATCAGTATGTAAGAGATAAAGATAACTTTAACAAGTTAATTTCAAAAGTGGTTGACCGACTTTTGGTTTTTGACATAGGAGCTAATATTGGTGAGTTCGCTATTGCAGTAGCAAGTAAGTTTCCAAATAGTCTAATTTATGCATTTGAACCAGATCCTGTTGCCCACGAATGTCTTAAATTTAATGTGAACGCAATGCACTTATGTAAAAAAATAAAAACTGTTGATGAAGCATTATCAAACCAATCAGGATTAAGCTCATTTTATGTTTCCACCGCTAATGCCGACTCTAGTTTAATCGCGCCATCAAGTTATTCAAATATCATAAAATTAAATTGCGTAAGAGGCGATCAGTTCATGCAACAAGAAAAAATAGAAAATATTTCATTACTTAAAATGGATGCTGAAGGATTTGAGCCAGAAATACTAGAGGGATTCGGTGACCAATTGAATCAAATAGATTTCTTTGCCATAGACGTAGGACCTGAGCGGGCTGGTGTTGATACGGAATTTGAAGTATCACAAATTTTAAGAAAACAAGGTACACATTTTGAATTGTTTGAAGATGCTGGGTCTAGAAAATTTCTAAATGCTCACTGGGCATCGCCATGATCCGACAAAAAATCCTTTTTCTTTTTGACCATCCTTTAGCTTTACGAAGCTATATTGAAACAGGTTTGATCGATGAGTTGAATCAAAACTATGAAATCAGTCTATTTTTTTTAGGAAGTAATGATGAGAATAGTTCAAAAGAAATTTTAAATATAAGGATAAACGCAGTGGAATCATTTATACTATCAATTTATTCAAATATATATTGGATTAAGATTGCAAAAAAATCACTGTCGATTCAAAATAGAATCTGGTATTCTAAATTAAATTTCAATAAGCTCCTTTCAGCCCGTAGGATTGCTAAGCTTTACAATACTTTTTTTTCATCCTTACCAGTAAAACTTTTCTCATTTTTTTTATTTAATCTGTTTAAAATTTTAGATTTAGAAGTAAAAAAGTCAAGACCATCAAAAATTATTTACATAACTGTTGGTGGGACGCTTACAATTTCTGATTTCTTGTACACTCGATACCATAAAGATATCGAAGTTATTACTGTCCTTGAGAACTGGGACAACATGTCATCGAAAGCCGTATTTGCATTTCCTCCACAGAAAATTGGAGTTTGGGGGGACCAATCTATTAACTTTGCTGAAAACATTCATGGCATAGAACGAAGGTATGTTAAGCCAATTGGAAATCCAAGAATAAATTGGCTCCTAGACAACGTTAAAGGATGTACGAGTAAGACTAGTATTTTTTTTGGTGGTGGTAGCGTAGATTTTGATACAGAAATAGAGTATTTAATTGCTACTTTAGGCATTGCGAAAGCAAATAATCTGAAAATCGACTACTTACCCCACCCGAAAAATTATTTAAAAATGCAGGAGGTGATAGTAAAACAAAATCTAACTAATGTAAATTTTTTGGGTAATTTCAACCTGTCTAACTCTAGAAATAAAATATTGTTACCTAAACTGATTGATTATGTAAAACCTTTTCAGTCGGCAAAGATTTTTGTATCTTCATTATCCACTATGAATTTAGAAGCAACACTTTTGGATATTCCTTCAGTAGCAATAGATTTGAGTACGAATTTAAGTGTATTACCAAACAAAATTTCCGATAGGCACAATCATATTCTTGAAGCTAAACAAATGGGTATTTTTTATTTCGTGTCAAATATCGCTGAATATGATAAATTACTTAAGAACTTACTAAGTGCTAGTAAAGAAAGTGATGCAAAGCGCAGCTCAAAATTTGATCTAAATTATTTTGTAAATACTCATCAACCTTTTTTTAACAACCTTCTGGAATTAATTAATTCTTAACAATTCATGAGTTTCTTAATTAATTCAAATATTTTTATAGATTGCTTGAATTTCAAGGAACATTAACTTTGTAGGAAGCTTTTTTTATTCGATCTAAAACTGCTACAGAAAGCTCATCTTTTTTAGGAGGAATAACAATGATTCTCTTTAAATGCATCTCATCTCCTAAACGAAATGATCTGTAGAGAATTTTTGCAAATTCAGCAGAATTAGTAGGTGATGCAAGTCGAATCGCCCCAACTGGAGTCGAAATGTCATTTAGTGCGATGAAGCCATCTCCTGAAGTTGAAAATCCATTTAGAATTATTTGAGCATTCGGTGCATAATGATTTTTAAGCATTCCTGGAACTCTTAAATTATGACTTTCATTATTTTCATTCTTATACGATGATTCCAAACCTGTAGCACTTGAAATCATTTTAGAATTTATTACCCCTGGTCGAAGTACTAAAGGGACTCTTTTCGTACAATCGATAATTGTTGACTCTATTCCGATTTCACACTCCCCACCATCTATTATTATGTCATTTTCATTTAAATAGTCTCCTAATTCGCTCCGGACATCAAAAGCAGAGGTTGGTGAAACTGCTCCAAATCTATTCGCACTAGGGGCGGCAACTCCTAATCCACCAATAATTTCAAAGTTACTAAGTAGTTTTAAAGCATAATTATTTGCTGGAATTCTCAATCCAACAGTATCTTGACTACCTGTTATAAAGTCCTTAGCCAAAATGCTTCTTGGTAGAACTAGAGTCATTGGACCTGGCCAAAATACTTCTGCCAACTTAAATGCATAATCTGGAATATTTCTTGCCCATTTGTCTATTAATTTTAATGATGATACGTGAACGATTAATGGATGATTGGCAGGTCGCTCCTTAACGGCATATATTTGTGAGACAGATTCGGGGTTTGTTGCATCTGCACCCAAGCCATAAACCGTCTCTGTTGGGAATGCAACAAGATTTCCAGATTTCAGACATTGTGCAGCTCGGATTAAATCACTTTGTTTGACATCGCTCAGATACTCCATGAGGCCTTATTGTTGCACCATTTTTGCAGGCGACTAAAAGTGCTTTAAAATCCTTAGTTTGGCCCAACCTATTTGAACCGATACCCTTATCCCTTCCACTGTCCCCATCGTCTAGTGGCCTAGGACATCGCCCTTTCACGGCGGTCACACGGCTT
>Ga0194133_10004561_pt1 | contig 18422 bp, 22 predicted proteins | sample TA2KigOf40mmetaG_FD_155448 | JGI IMG/M metagenome (GOLD analysis project Ga0194133, IMG submission 155448) | Freshwater microbial communities from Lake Tanganyika, Tanzania - TA2015055 Kigoma Offshore 40m | ecosystem: Environmental > Aquatic > Freshwater > Lake | place: Tanzania: Lake... | reverse complement strand
CGGGAGGGAGGGAGGGGGCAGGTCAGCTGTCACTCAGTCGACTCCACTCCACTTGATTGGGATCTGGTGTCTGATAAGATCGCGATCCCGAGGAGACGTTGAGAGTGGAAGCTGAAGTGTTGGGAGGGCTTCAAACTACGCAAAAGAAGAGGTGACGCGATTGCGGCCTTGTCTCTCGGCTCGGCGAATTTTCCAAAGACAGAGACCCGAGCGGATGCTGGGAGTGACAAGTGTCTGAAAAGATGGGACGGTTCGACGCCAGGAAATAAGCTTCGTGCCGAAACCGTCGCCAAAATGATGAAATTTGTCCACGTCGATTTGAAAGGGGCCCCCTTTAGGCCGAGACCTTTTGGCCACTTTTGGGAGTGTTTCTGTGCCGCCGTCGCCAGGTGGGGAGCCACCGGGATTGTCGTCGAGTGGGAGGACTCAGTTGAGGTACGAACCGTGACGGTGGGAAAGTATTGACTACCGTCTTTAAATGTGCGGGGGCATTATTTAGGGTTGGATGAGCGTGAGCCACCCATTTATAGCCTTTTGTGCAGAAAAATTACAAAAGAGGTTTTTGAATTCATTACTTTGTTGCCACTTCTCGTCCGTCTTGTGGGCAGTATAAGCTCACTTCAAAAGAAAAGATAAAGTTTTGGTCATTGAACATAACTTGACATGATAAAAAGTACGTGTTGTTTTGAACCAACTATTCGCCTTCGACTGCAATTTAAGTTGGTAAATCAAGGTTTTCATAGTTGAATCCATTGCTGAAAGGAATATTTTCTTCCTGTCTGCCCAAATCCTAAATGAGGATTATTCTTGGGTTCGGACACAGTAATGAAAGCAAATGTCACGAATCAATCTGCTTTCTAAGCCCCTTGGTTGTCAAAGTGCATTTTGTTCAAATGACCCTATCACACCCCCAGAGAGAAAAATATTAACCCTTTAAATTTTTTTTAGCAAAATTGAAAGTAAGGACAGTTGCCAATATCTATTGTAAAGTGTACACATTTTTGGCTGAACTATATCAAGATGGGATTTGACAAAAGGGTCGATAAGGGTAGCCTACTCATTTTTAATTTTTTCACGTAGATACCTTTGTTTGAAAACGACTTGGAAACGTTTGCTTACACTTACGGCGAGGCAGGATGGATCGTCGAGACTGCAAGGAACAATAATCTCGAGGTAGGAGAGAAAGCAGAACTTGAAAGGTCAAGACTTCTCGAGAGATTTTTCATTCCCGACCTCCTACCTTCTGTTCAATACATCCACTTATCCTTCTCTTCGGCACATCCATATGGCATGCTGGTGGGGAAAATAAACTGTTTGGAATTCATATTAAAATTGGAAAATAGACCTTTTAGGCGTACCCCGTCGCCCACCCTTGCATGTATCGACATTTATTTACCCCAAATTTCTTTCTTTAAAAGTCTCTCCTTCAATCGTTGCCATGGAGACAAATTTAGGAGTTACAAACATTTGCCACCGCCAAAACCTGAGTGAAAAATGTTTGAATCGATCAGATATAAGAAATTCAAATGACGAATCGAACGTGAAACAAAAACTATCGTGTATTCTTACGATTGTAAAAGAAATGGCTTTTATGCATAATCTCAAAGAGGCAATTCTATTTCTAAACATTTCCTGGCAATCTTTCTTCCATGCAATAATTCTTGATCGTATAGAGGTCGTCTCACATTTCAATTTTCAGAAGGTCTTTCCTATAAAATGTCAATCTTTTTAAACCTGTTTACAAAGTCTCAGGTGTTCAAACATCTTGTGAACCTGAAAGGATTTACATTTTAAACCTTGTTTAATGAATTGAATACAGGTGATTCCTTTGGTGCAAACGTTTGGACATATGGAATACATCCTGAAGTATGACAAAAGGTTTGTTACTGCATTATCAATCTTTGCACAGAGTTTTTATGACGAACTAAATTGCCAGAAAATATCTTCGAGAAGATCCTGATTTCCCGAATTGCCTTGCTGCCATTGACAAGCGTCAGTTCGAGACGGATCCGTCGTTCAAGCTTGTTTCCACACTCATCGACCAGATCATTGAGCTTACCCCCAACTGTCCAGCAATTCACCTTGGTGGGGACGAAGTCTGGCACCTGGGTAATACCACATTTCCGTTAAACGTTGAATCAATTTTACTCACTAAGAATTATTCTCACAAGGGACGGGTCCAAAATCACAATCCCGGATAAGAACGAATCCTTCACTCACTCGAGACCAGATCTATCTAGAGCACATGACTGTTGTCGTGAAATATGTCAGAGCAAAGTATCCAGAAAAAAGGATTCTTATTTGGGACGATATGTTGCGCCACATGTCGTACCAATCGCTCATCTCTTGGGGTGACCAGTTACTTGATACTGTCGAGCCTGTTGTGTGGAATTATACAACCCATCCGGCAGAGTCTTTAGGGGACGATTTGTGGATGAAATACCAACAAATATTTAAGATGATGTGGATTGGAACTGCTTTCAAGGGTAAGAATAAAAATTAGGAAAGTATTCAAAGAGTAGTTCTTGTTTATAAATTTTCGAATTTGTGCCTCACATGTAATGTTCACATTTGGCAGGCGCAAGTAGCCCAAATGCTCAATTCACTCCTGTTCAACTTCACGTTACAAATCACTTGGAGTGGCTGAAATTGACGGAGGATAAAAAATATATAATGCCCAGGAATATCCAAGGTTTGCCTTCAGATGAAGTCTAGAAGTATCTCTTATAGAATATACATTACTGGAATTATTTTACACTAGGATGGATTCTCACGGGTTGGCAGAGGTTCGATCACTTTGCTTCATTATGTGAGCTTCTGCCTGTCGGTCTTCCTAGCCTTTGTTGTTGCCTTGCTGCAATTCAAAGCCACCATTTTGGCGATGCTCAAATTGCTTATGTTACAAACGAGCTCGGGATTGACATTTCAGCTGAATTCGGTAACGGCAGCAGTCCGTTCAGCAACAGTTTGTTACCAACTTATCCTGGAGGACAATTATTCTCACTCATGCAGGAGTACACTTTTTCAAAAGGTAGCCGAATCATACTTTCACTTCTTTTTAAAGTCAGACTTTAACCAATCTCGTATTTTTCCTAGCTGAGTTGAATAACTTCACAACCACTGAAACCTTCGCAACTTGGTTCAACGATTATTACGTGGAGAAGCGTCGTGTTTCCCCTCTTCAAGTGAGAAGTATTAGAGCTAGTCTAGAGAACTATTCTAGCATCTTTCAGAATTTGGAGCACTCAATCAAGAACTCACTTTGCCAAGTGTACCCCAACCCAGTAGTATCGGAGTGGTTGGGTGCCTACATAAAACCAATTACCAGAGATTTAGCAGAAAAGCTCAGGAAGATCTACAGTGTTATGTAACATGGACAATCAGAGGCAATCGAGCAAAAAATAATAAGTGATATTAAAGTGCTGTAAAGAGGAAACAGTCGAGGCAGTTGTGATAAAATTCAAAGTTCAAATGTTAATTCGAGTGAAAAACAAATCAAAGGCTGTCTAGTAACCAGTGCAATTTAAATGTGAATTTATGATGACACCTTCTTAGTTAAAACAGCAACTCAGAAAAATAGGCCATTGAAATAACTTTAAGCAATCATGAGTTGTTTTAACTTTATTGAAGCCGAAACACTAACCAAATGAAGAAAAGTCTAAAAATGTTACAACCATACAATTGTGAAAAAATTTTTATAGAAACGTTTCCAATTTAATATTTCCTGATGCATTTTAAAATTCAAGTCACAAGAAGGTGAACGAAAATAATTGTAAAATGTAGAACTTCTAGTCAATTAATTTAACATTCTATGCATCGCAAAATCTGACATTTTTCATTTCAATAGTCGAGCTTTTTGTCTAGTCAGTACATAACATTTTATTTATTCATCCCTTGAAATAAGATAAATTTCTGAAAACACTCAAATAAATATTTCTGAGAAACGAAAATCATGTTTCCACACAGTCTGACAAATGCTTTTATTGTCAAACAGGTTCCTGGACAAAGACGATATGTCCTACACCCGGCCAATCTTGCCTGGCTTGGGTGGCTCAAACCATGGGTTCTCCAACATGTCTGAAGTCTTGGAAAAAATTGTCGACGCCAAGCTAGAACCAATGGAAACCCGCATCATGGCCAAGCTGACTATGATGCAACAGGTAAGATAAAGTACTTTCATGAAGTTTCAGTTTATGTGTTCAAAAGAATGTCTTTACATTTCAGCAAATCTTACAAAGTCTCACACCCAACGAAAAACTATCTTCGAATAAAAAACCAGAACAAATGGAATTAAGAGAAGACATCCAGATTGCAATCCCAATCGAGTCGATTCCGATGCCATCTAAGCAACCAAGCATTTCAGTAAAAAAATTTGAAACCTCAAACGTAAACGATGAGCTGAGGGACCTGTTAGAGATAAGACTGAAGCCACTCGTGAATGTGATTGAGAAAGTGGATTGGTTAGTGAATTCAGAGAAAGAGAACAAATTGAGAACAACAAAAGCTTTGGTAAAAGTCCTTTCTAGAACTAGTTTTTTCAGGTATTAGTTATTTTCATGTCTTTCTAACAGGAATCTCTGGAGGAACGAATCGATGAATTGGATGGAAAAACAAGAGACGTAAAAGGAGATTGTAAGGAAGCAATAGAAAATACAGATAGAATAATATCGAAGATGATTAAAATTCACGTAAGTATAAATAGCCCTTGTTGTGATTTTCTGTGAGTTTGAACTTTTGTGTACTGGTAAAAACAAGGAAAAATTCTTTTTTTCTTGACTTTCATTCAGTTTCTCACACACTATTTTTTGTTCATGTTTTAGGATATTGTCTCTCGATTTCCAACTTCTAAAGATCTTGAGCTGTTTGAGAAAGCTTCATTTACCCTTAAAGAACTTAATTTACCAAAACTTTTGAGTGAAGACTTTGTCAGTGCAATAAATTTGAAGAAGAAAACTGCTCAAGGCATTTCTGTTTCACAGGTAAAAGAAAGTACCAATCAATTTTGACCTCAAAATTAACAAGTTTTTTTCAGCCTAAGAAAAGCTCAAAACGAAAAAGTAAAGAGTTGTCTGACGACGACGAGATACATGAAGAGAGCTCAAAAAGAGAGTGTTCAACATCCTTAGAAAATCGTCATAAAAAACGCCATCACAATGGAAAGAAGCTACGCAAAGGCAGCCCGTCCTCATCAAGCGGCTCTGACGACGATGATTCAGACGAGAAAAATCGAAAGGTAAGAAAATCCGTGCACAGAAAATGTATTTGATAATTTTTTCAATGCTCTTCTTATCCGTACAGTCGGTCAAAGACAACAATCAGGTCAAGTATTTGTCTAAAGTGCTTCACATGGTCGATGAGTTGGATGGACGAATCGAGTCTTGGATTAAGTCCTCTAAGAAAGCTATTCACAAGTCAGATGAGACGACAAATTGTATTCTCTCTCAAATGTTGGCGAATAATAAGGCACTTGAAAGCTTAATGACCAATCAACGGTAAATTACTGTCACCTTTTAAGAGTTGTCATCGTTCCAATAAAATTAAATTTCAAAACTTCAGGTTTGTTGAGTCTCAATTATCTGATTTGAAATCCGGACCAAATTCAAGTGAAGATTCATCACAACAAATAGTAGAGTCTATTACATCAACTGTGGGAAAGCTGGAAAAGTGTCTTGAAAAAATAGATTCCCTTCAAAAAGATCAGGCAAGGTTGAGTTCTTAACAAGAAGTGCCTACAGTATTTTCTCTAAAAAACTGTAGAGTTTCAGCCAAATCCTCTAAAAATACATTTTCACACTGTTTCTTAATTTTATTTCCTTTTCAGAATTTAAACTTTCATAATTTATCAAACGACATTATGAGCATCACAGATCGAACAAACAAATTAAACAAGTAATGTTTCAATTTAAAGATAAAACTTTAATTCTTGAAAGCAATGTTATAAAAAATTTAATTTTTAGATTGGACGAAATCAGCTCAAAATGTAAATCGATATTTCAGATTCAGTCCAATCAGGAACTTATTCTAGCAAAGGTGAAAGCTTCTTCATTAATATCTAACAATTGTACCATTTCAATTGCCATTAAATTATTTTAGCTTGAAGACTTACCAGCTACTTTGACTGACGAAGATAGAGCAAACCGCGACTTAACTTTAATATTAAGGGATCTTATTCCTCGAATGGATGACTTTTACACTAAAGTTCTACCCGTCCTAGATGATCTGAAGAGATTACAACGTCAAGCTGTTGATCACGTAAGTCCTGTTTTCATCGAAATTTGTTCTAGTTGAAAATCTATTTTCTGAATATTTCTTTTAGGATGAGCTCCAGGAAAAGCAAAACAATGCAAATCTCCAAAAGATTCTTTATCATCTTGAAGAAATCGGGAACAAGTCAACCAAGCCAACTGATCCAAGAGTGTCCTTGCAAACTGATACAACTCTTCTTCAGGCAAGTTGGATTTTATTTTTTGTTGTCTCTCTTGTCAAAACTCTTTTTTTCTCCATCAAATATAGGTGTTTAGCGCCATTAATGATATCAAGACCCGTGACCTTGCCAACAATCGCCTTCTTTCCGAGCTACAGTCTGAAAGTCAAAAGTCGACTACGCGCCTCAATGAATTGCTGAAGCACAAATCAAAAACTGAGTCAACTCTTGAAGCATTGGTTCAAAGTGGGGTCACAGATACGAAAACATTAGCAACCATAAATACAAATGTTCAGGTAGAAGTTCTAAGACTTCCTTGAACTATCGATGATTCTTGGAACTTCCTTGCTCTTAATTCGAAAGAAATTCATTGTTAACTTTAACTTATTCATACCTTAGGCAATGCGAACCAGTTCAGCTGGTTACGATGCAAAATTTGTTGGGTATTTTCGTGAAATACGCCAGATTGTAAATGAGGCAAAGACCCCACTTGGAAATATAGAAGAAAGGACACTAAAAATTTTAGATGCTATTGACCAAGAGGTATTGCAGCATTTTGGTTAGTGAAAGCATCAGGCATTAAATTGTTTCAATAAATTGTTGCAGGAATCTATCTTGCAAAGTTTGAACTTCAAAACAGTTCAGCAGTCACTTGCAGATCTAAAGACCGAATTAAAGACATATGCTGACTTGCAGAGAGCAATCCAAATTCCTCAAAATAACCAAAATGGCACAACTCAAGTTAATGGGAAAAGCGATGTAAGATATCCACAGACACGAGTTATTTGGCAATTTCAATTTTTCTTTGACAATTCACACAGGCCATGGATTGTCCTCAATCAGAGCTTTCATCTGTTTCTAAAGAGCTGTTAAAACTCTCATGTGTGGCATCGGAGATTTTGAATTCAGTAGAAGATATGAAGCAGCTTTCAAGGTCTTTAGTTAAATATTGTGGTAGCTATATTTATGTTAATTTTTCTGAGATTTTTTTTACAGTTCAGTACCTCACACAGTACACGACCTTATGCCTAAAATGGAAAAAATATCGTCAATCGTATCAAATTTGCCCAATGAGGTGTTGACTTACACTGCAGCTCTGGAAGAGAACTTGGGTAAAAACCTAGAGAAGTGCATGAAAGATATCATGAAAGGATCATTGGGAGTAAGACTTTAATTTAATAATATCGAGTACTTTTTAATTTATTACTCTCTGAAATCTTGAAGGAAATTTTTTCAAAATTCGACCTCATCGAGCAGCGTATGGCTGTGATAAAAAAGTATGCAAAATACGGTGGTAACATTGGAAAAATAGTTCAGCCTCCAATTACAAAATTCATGGATTCTGATGGTGGTAAGATATTTTTAACCAGTCAGACCAAATGAGAAAAGTACAGAATTTCCATCACTCCTTTTTTCAGATACCCTCTCCAAGGCCAGCTCCATTCATGAAAGTGATATAATCAGTGATGATGCTATTCAGTGCATAATTAAGCATATTTCTGACGAATGTAGAATTTTAGGAGATAGCATAGCAAAAACCATGGATCATGTGAGAAAAAAAGTTATTTTTAGTGTCTGAGACTAGAGCAAATAACTTTTTTTTATAGTTCATCGCCGCTGGTGATACATCTACAATTTGTCAAACTATCAACAACTTTAACTCGGCCATTTTTAAGGAGGTCTTGGAAAATCAAAAGACCATTATTAAGGATCAGGTTTTTTTGATAAATTTTACACTCTTCAATTTCTACAGAGATGAGAACTCAAAAAATAATTTTAGGCAAAAGCCTTAGAGGTTGAAGAGCACATAGAATCTACTGTGGCAACAATCTTAAGGCCGATTCAGGGTCTTCTTCCCTTACAGGTTAGTCGTTTCTTCTCTCTTTCTTTTTAGCAGATCTATTTCTTGTTGTATGAACATACAAAAAATACATTCAACTGTTTGCGACCGAATACTTTATTAATATATTAAAAAATTTGTCTCCATCAAACGATTTCTTTTTTTTTCGTGCAGGAGGAGCTTGTCAAGGCTGTCAAGAGCGAAATTAACAGATTAAAGTCTGATTATAAACGCCCAGTTTTGGTTGCTTCGCAAATGCAGGGCACTTTAGCTGATCTCCTCAATGAATCAAGAAATAACAACTCCTTGCTTACTGATCTCAAGAGATTTTTTCACTTTTCCAGCGATGACAGATTATCTGACCTTCTCAGGTCCAAGGTGGAAGCTTCACTAGAAAATCAGTGAGTCATGTCCATTCCAAATACTTACTTGATGACCCCTGGAAATTAGAGTGCATCAATTTTTGTTTTTTTAGTTCTGATGATCCTGCTGTATTTCAAGCTGATGCAGTAAGGAACCTCTTTGAATTCATGGTTCGTGTGCAGGCCACACAACATGACATTTTAAAGAATTCTGACAAGAGTGTTGAGTATCAGGTGAAACATGTTTTTCAAATCAGTTTTGCTTAACTTAAAATAATTTAATTTTCTTCAATTTTAATTTTAGACTGCCCTTAATAATGCCTTGTCTCGGCTCATTCCTTTACTTGAGGTAATTAATTCTGTGCTTCAGCAAAGGAAAAGGCGGAAACTCCACAGCGCAGAAATTGAAAACCTTTGCAATGAAGTAAAAGTCCAGCAATATAACCGACCAGTTTGACTTTTAATAAACAAATTTTTAAATTTGTTATTTAGTTGCGTCTGAAAGTCGCAAACCTCTCTGATCTCGAGAGCAACTTGCTTTTACTGAAAAATGATCGCCTCGTGAACGATCTGCGAACCTCGATGCACCTTTGTAACAACGTCTTAAAAAAATTTATTGCTGAAAACTCGGGAGTGGAGATTGGTGCCTCAACTAGAGAAATTGCAGAAGTCGAGAGAGCCTCTCTAGGTAAATCACTTTCCAAGACTAATTTTCTTTCTATTATACAAATTTCCATTGCAAATCTTTAAGCCATGGAAACAGAATCAGATCAAGCCAATCCCGAACCTGTTTTGGCTAAAGAGCACGTGGTTGCAGAGACAAACCCCTTCAAATCTAGACTTTTACCTAAAAAAAGAAGGCTGTCGAACATATCAGAAGGGGAGCAAACACCTATTGTAAGTTTATAGTTTGAAACCATTTGAATATGACAAAATTAATTTTTTAACCACTTCATTTCAGTTAACTTCTTTCGACGACAATTTAACGGAAAACGTGACTGCCTCAGACTCCACGTCCAGTGATCAGTCTGAGGTTAATGCACGCGATCCTTCGAGCTTTCCACTCCGTCGTTTGCCCAGCGCTGGAGAGCGCAAATCATTTTCCAAGAAGGCGATGATTGCAAGCCACTTGGATAGCGAGGGATCTGCTTTGGAAACCTCATCGAATGCAGACTCTCCCTTAGGTCCTTGGCATTCAAGCTTAGACTCAGTGGGAACTGAGAGTGGTCCGTCTGCAGGATCTGCTGAACTTACACCTCAGAAGTTACTCGTTGGTGAAGAGATCATAAAGCAAGTGGATTAGCATATTCTTATCAAAATTACTACCCTTCAAGCCCTCCCTCATTTACTCTCACTTTTCAAAATTCTGGGCACCTTTCATTTTGTGATAATGGAGCTGAAAATTTTAAACAGACCAATGCACAATACTTCCCCCACATTTCGAATCGGAAAGTACAATCGTCTCTTTTTTCCTTTGACTTAAATGGCGATCTTTCACAGGAGGAGCAATTATCAGCCCATTGTGAAGTTGACGAAGCTTCCCAATACAATTAAATGAAGATAACTGATGAAAGTCAACTCGAGCAATATTTGAGATGGAGATTGTCAGTACTAATATTCCTGAAAACACTAACTTCTCCTTCACGAAAAAAGTTTATTATGGTAAAAATAATTACTGATTGTTTCTCAAAAGCCCTGTTACACCTTTCCCTCTTTTCATTTGAAGAAGATTGGCAATCAAGCTTATCACTTAACCTTTCTTCTCAGAATAATCATCACTGGCGACAGACTTAATTGCACAATATCATTCAAGGTGATGAATGTATCTCACCTAATTTCAATTTTTGCTGTGTGACTGTAAATCGATTCTGGAATACTTTACAATAATTACGAGCATTAGAAGTGCAATTTTTCGAAATCTTCTTACTTTGTGCAAAGCCATAACCAACTGTAAATTCTTGTTGACTAGCTTAGAAATAATTTCAGTCACGATTTTGTCAAAGAATATAGAGCAGAACAGCCTTGTGTGATAACGTTTATTCACATCATTTAATAATGCTTTTTGTACAAACAAATTTAAGGTATCTCTCGAAACACAAAAGCTTTTTTGCACTAGTATGTGAAACTATTAAAAAATAGTTGCCATGTTTTTTTGTATGATGTTAAGAGTTTACAAAATAAAAGAATTTAGTTTCTTAAATTTTTTGTGGTTAAATTGTGGAAATAAAAGAGGTGGGCCTTGATCTAACCCTGGAGTCTTGTCCTGAAGGACTTTATATGACCATTGCAGCCAAAAATTTACTTGTCTTTAATATTTTCTGACCCTTATGTGGAAAAAAAATTCCGTTTGGTGAGCTTGATTGACTAGAATTTTGAGTGGTTTTTCAAGATTTTGTATTTGAAATTTGATCTTGGTGAAAAGGCGGCCAGGGTTGGCTCGCCTATGGCTAGTCGTAATCCCGTTTACCATCGCTAGATGGCACCGCTCTCGTGCAAGGACATAAACAAGTTGTTTACATTTTAAGCATTAGAAGTCTATGCCTGAAGAAATTCTTATTAAATGGTTTTTTTAAATAACTTTTATCAAATATTGAGATTTTTAAAGTCAAAATGAATTGACAGAACTTTAGCAGATCCTCTTTTTGTGAAATCAAAGTGTTAGACTGTTTTTACCTAGTCGAGGTTGCGTGACCGACATATCTACAGCTTTTGTCGTGTCGGTCTATAAAATCCGGTTTTTTGATTTTGATCTGTCTTTTCCCGATCTAAGGGCGGCTGGTTGGCATGCTTGATCAACTTAGGTTGCACGTTTTTACTTAAAATAATTGAAAATGTCGCGGTTTTTTGCAGCAAATTCTGAATCTGAAAGCTCAAGCTCATCTTCTGATAGTGAGGAGGATCAAAAGTTTACCACGCAAACTGCAACAGCCTTCACAGTAAGTCTATCTCAAGAAGATGCCACCAATTACTATTATTTAAATCTTACTTTCTAGTTTCTTGACTCATCAAAAACTTAGTTTTTTAAGGAATTTTTTTACAATATTTTTTTCAGTTTAGCGATGATGAAGAAGATACTAAACGTATCGTCAAGTCAGCTAAAGAAAAACGATATGAATTATTGTCCACGATTATTAAAACAATACGAAATTGTAAGAAGATCAATGACTTTAATAAAATGGAGACGAGCTTCGCCGATCTCACTAAAGCTTTTGAAAAGGCTAAGCCCGTCATAGCGAAGGTAACTGATTTAAAGTCACTCATCAGGATTATTGATTAAAACCTGTGGTTTCATTTGACATTTCCGCCGTGGTGACATCAGACTGGGAATCTGAGGGTCGGGGCTCGAACTCCAGCACCGGTTGGCAACCTTTGACCCCGGGTTGTCTTAACACCAAATATTCACAGCCTTACTGTGCCTATCATGATCAAATTCACAAGGCGCAATATTTTAAGAATTTATTTAAAAAATTCATTTTTAGGAGGAAAATGGGTTGACACCGAGGTTTTATATCCGGATACTGGTTGAAATGGAGGATTTGGTGAATAAGATTTGGGATGACAAGGATACAAGAAAGAACATGAACAAAAATAACTCAAAATCTCTCGGTGTTCTACGTCAAAAGTTGCGAAAGTACATAAGGACAGATTTTGAAGACGATGTTGCCAAGTATGTTACAGATAATTTTCCTTATGTAAATTCAATTAATTAGTAACACTCGTTAGATTTCGAGAGAATCCAGACGATGATGATGACGATGAAGCTGAACAGGTAAGAAAAACGTGCAAGAGTTTCAGTTCTCCAATATTAATTATTATTTTCTTAGGAAGAAGAAAAAGAGGTTGAAAGTGAAATTGACGATGGTGATGAAGACGATGTTCTAGCACCTCTTCCCTCAAAAAAAGTTGATCTTTCAAAATTCAAAAAGTCAGCCAAAGACCTGGATGACGATGATGAAAGTGATGACTCAGAGTGGGCATCTGATGACGACGACGAATCCAGGTAAAGCTAGTGTCAGAGAGTTCTCGCGCCTCGTACGTAAAATGAAATTTTTAAGCACTAGCTCAAAATGAAATTGAGGGAATGGCAATTTCGATATGAAGAGCTTCCTGTATCGTTACACAAATATGACTTATGCTTATTCAAATAATTCAAATACTCCTCCAAATGTACAATGATCGTATTGTTTTTAGCACATCAGACAATGAACCTGGAGAGTCTTTGATAAACAAGTTCTTGAAAAAGAAATCTGATAGATCGGTCGATGATGAGGTGAGGGAAAAAGTCTTGGAGATCAAAACTTCAAATTACCACTTATGGTGTCTGGCTTAATTTCTTACTTCGAAATTATTTTGTTTGTGTAGGAAAGGAAGAAAAAAGCAACAACCATTGGTCGATCTAAAAAGGTTCGTCAAAAGATTGATGACGAAGACGACGATGATGAAGATGAAGAGTGGATCAAAGTTGATAGAGGAGCCTTGGAAAAGCCAAAAATGTTTGACAAAGATGCAGAGATAACCCATGATTTGGTTGTTAAAAAACTAATTGAAATCATGGCTGCCAGGTGAGTTTATCAAAAGGCCGCTAATTAATGCAATGTAGTGATGAATTTTTTCAATTCTTGATGACTGTTGGAAGCCACAGAGCTAGAAATAGCAGAACCCACTGTGTATCCAATAGGTTTTTGAAATTAATTGTTGAGAGTCTGATAAACACACCTCATCCTTGAAATTAAAGACAGATCATTCAGCACTTTGTAACTATTTAATTTGAAATAGGGGCAAGAAGAGAACAAATCGTAAGGAGCAGATCGAGCTTCTGACAGAGCTCTTCAATATTTCTGAGGTAATCATCACTGGTGTTGTAAACAAGTACCTAGATATTCCAAGTTTTGTATTTCAGGAACATAAACTTGGCGAGGGAATAGCTATAAAAATTCAGTTTGCAATTGTAGCGGCAATATTTGACTACAACCCAAAAATATCTGCTGCCATAAAGCCAGAATACTGGGAGAAGTGTATGCCAGCTGTAGAGACTCTTTTAGAGGTACGGTTTTATTTTGAAGCTAAGTTTCAGAAGCTCAGAAGTACTTTTTCTCATAGATGATTATGGTCAATGAGGATATCACAACAGGCGATCAAATCTCCGAAGAACAAGAACACCTTGACGAAAAACCATATAAGGTGAGGAATTCATAATAAAAGCAGATTGGATCAGACTAACTAGTAATTGTGTTTTTGAAGGTCCGTGGCTGCTATTTGGCTGTCACTGAACGTTTGGATGAAGAGTTTGTCAAGGTATTGAAGAGCTGTGACGCTCACAGCAACGAGTACGTTGAGAGGCTTAAAGACGAACCACGCGTTGTGAAGGTGTGGCTATTTGAACTCTTATCTACTTGAAAAATTGTATATCTAGTAACTATTTCCTGTTTCAGATTTTAAATACCGCTCAAAAATTGGTAGATCGTAATTCCAACCCCCGAGACATGTGTCGGATTTACCTGAAAAGAATTGAACATATTTACTTCAAGTTTGATCCAACTGTCATTCAGCAGAAAAACGTAACTACTTATCAACCTACATCTTGTGCCAAACGTAATTGCTGATCTATATTCTTAGAGTGGAATGGCCCCAAAAGAAGAGACAAGTCTTCAAGTGATGGATAGGCTTTGCAAGTTTATATATGCCAATGATTCCACAGATAGGTTAAGGACACAAGCTATCCTGTTTCACATTTATCATCACGCTATACATGACCAGGTGTTCTCGTTTGTCTGTTGATCCAAAAATTTCAGCTTTTAATAATGGTATTTTTTAGTGGTACGAAGCTAGGGACCTGATGCTTATGTCTCACCTCCAAGATGCTATTAGTCACGCTGATCCTTTGACTCAGATCCTTTACAACAGGGCCATGGTGCAGCTTGGACTGTGTGGTTTTAGACATGCTGAAATCAAAGAAGCGCACAATGCACTTTTAGATATTCAATTAGCCGGAAAATCAAAGGAGCTTTTGGCACAAGGGCTTTTGCCACAGGTCTGAGATTGCTTCTCGAGTTGAAAAAAACTTGCAAGTGACAAAATCAAAATCTTTTTAGCGAAATAACGAACGGTCGCAGGAGCAAGAAAAGATAGAAAAGCAACGTCAAGTACCATTTCACATGCACATAAACTTGGTAATGACAAATTATTATGAAATAATCAATGATCAACAAACTCACCTCAGTTTTTGACTCAATAAAATTTTTTTGCAGGAGGTTTTAGAGTGCGTTTACCTCGTATGTGCAATGCTAATAGAAATTCCATATATGGCTGCCCATGAGTTTGATGCCCGCCGTCGAATGATTTCAAAAGCTTTTTATCAGCAGTTAAGATTGAGTGAGCGTCAAGCTCTGATAGGTCCTCCAGAGTCTATGAGGGAGCACATAGTTGCAGCTTCAAAAGCCATGAGAAATGGAGATTGGAAAAAGTGTCGCGACCTGATCATCAATGAAAAGATGAACTCCAAGGTATGGTTCAAAAGATAGTCGTTTTCGTGTATAATTATTTGATGATGAAAATATGTCCTGCAGTTTTGAACAAAAGCCAAATGGTTTTCTATTGTAAACAATTGACATACTGAGAAAGAAGCCTTTCATCATATAGGTTAGATTGTCAAGGAGATATTTGATAAATTATTTTTATTGACAGGTCTGGGATTTATTTTATGAGGCTGACAAAGTGCGATCCATGCTAGCTAAAATAATTCAAGAGGAAACTTTGAGGACTTACCTTTTTACCTACTCCAAAGTTTATGATTCAATATCAGTGGTGAGTTTAAAAAAGGATTGAACATTCTATTTTTATGAGAAAATTAATCTGATGATTTCTAAAGCACGTTTGCACTGGAGATTCAACATAGAGCTAGAAATAGCAGAACCCACTATGTTGGCTCTAGAGATATGATACTAGTAGCTTTGAGTCTGATCTTGAGTCTTTGTCTGACGGCATATAAAATTGAAAATGTTTCTTAGTTTTCCTTTTATACTTGAATAGGTGTCTCTTGCGGATTTGTTTCAACTAAAAAAAGAAACTGTCCATGCAATTGTTTCAAAAATGATCATTAATGAAGAGTTAATGGCGAGTTTGGACGAACCGTCAGAGTGCATGGTTATGCATAGGTAATAATAGTTTTGTATTAATCTGATATGTTATTAGACAAGGCCTGTTTGTAAAACATAATCTTTTGTTTCAGGACTGAGCCTAGTCGTCTACAATCCCTCTCCTTACAATTGGCTGATAAGATTGCTCAGTTAGTGGAAAATAATGAAAGGTTGCTTGAGCACAGGCCAGGAGGTAAAATCAAAGATATTTTGAAATGAAGCTTTCCTTCGAAATGATTATAGTTTCAAGACCGTCTGAATAGAAGAAAGTTGCAGAGCTAGAAATAGCAGAACCCACTGCAACGCTTTTATACTTTTGAAAAAACCTTGAATGTCTGATCTCGTGTCGTTTTGGTTTACCAATTTGTCAGATTTTTTTGTTGTAACATCTAAATTATCACTCATTTCAGCGTGGCAAGGTCCCTGGCGTGGAAAGGACGACCGTCAAGGAGGGCAAGGTCAAGGCACGAATCAAGGTGGCATGTTTGGTCGCAATAACCGCGAAACAGGCAAATTCGCAAGTGGTAACCGTGAGTCCAACAAATTCGGGAATGACCGTCAAAATGGTATTGTTGAGAAGTCTCGCCGTAGTTTTTGTACAAATTCTTAAGATGATTTACATTTATTTTTTAAGATCGAAAGTTCAACGACCGAGGTGGTGAAGGAGGTCGCAAATTTGAAAAACGTTATGATAATCGTAAGTGGACCAAGAACAATCAAGGCAATCGCGAGTAGTTGCCTCGAGTTGATCCCTACTAAATCTAGGAAAAAAGATGCTGAAATTTGGCCTTAGCAAAAAAGCTCGATTTGAAAATTTCGTTAAAAGGAAAAAACGGAAAAACTTGTGTCCCTCATTTTTACAATTGTATTTTTATGATGGCACTCAATAAAATTAAATGAATTGACTTCTCTTATTTTTTTAGGGAATTCAGAGCTGTTATCATGGCTATTTGTCATGAAAAACCTTTTGAGTATTCGTTGTCGTCCTTGCAACCAGAAAATTTTTTTAGCTAGATTTTTCCAGATTCAAATTTCTTCGGAAGTTGGAAAGGCGTGCTAACTGTTATTTATATAATGCATCATTGACTGCCTTAACCTTCTCTGGAAAGTGGAAACGAATGGCGTGGCAGTTCTAAAATTTACTTAAGCATTAAAAATACATTTTCCTTTGGTCATGTGATAGTTCTTGTTTAATGAATCATCCAAAGACTAAGGAATTGATGTAAAGGAGTTTCACTAAATGAGTAGAGTGGTACCAGGCAGAATATGAAGAATGCATGATGAACTTTGTTTGAGACTAGCTTGATCACCTCCAACTCTAACTTCCATCCACCAGCAAACCTTCCAATAGGGGAGAGAAAGTAAAGATACAAAAAGAGCGCTTTGCAGTTTAAAAGATTTGCTCGAACAGTAAACTTCTCCGGATAAAAAGGTAAAAAAATTCATCTTTCCGAAGCCATATATCTAGCCTTTAAATTTGATAAATCAACCTTTCATTCAAAATTAATTTTTGCTCTTTTTTTTTGAATGCCACAAAAACAAAGACACCAAAAAGTTCAATTGAATCCCTTTATAAACTTGGGGATGATGTGGCAAATCATCCCAAAATCACATGAAGCGAAAATACCAACAACATTTTTAAATGTCATTAACTATTGTGGAAGGTAAAAAAATCAGTTTGTGTGTTAAAGGTTTTTAGTAGTTCTCTTTATTTAAAATCTTAAAACTTATTTCATAATGAATGAAAATGAATTGTTTTTGTAAAATTAGATTTTTGACAAGCGGAAGAGTCCAATTGAGATAAATTATTCACTTTATTATATGCTTGACACAATTGGACAAAAAAAGCTTAATTAGTTGGATTAGGAAAACCTTTTTTTTTGGAGTATTCAAAGGTTATTTTTGTACTTTGGTTGTTTTTTTCACTGTTGGAAGGTAGATTTTCATTTAGAATTTCCATGTTCTTTGTGATTCCTTGCTCAGCAACAATCATTTCCTGGTCCTTGGTTCTTTGTTCCCTCTAGAAAATTTTCAGGTTGTAAAAGGACACTTTCAAAACGAACGTCGATGTATAAACCATGAAAATAAAAAAAAGTATCCTAAAAGCAATTTTTCAAAAAAAAAAAAATCATTTTATTGTTTTTTCCCCTTCGAACAAAATTTCCCTTTTTTTCAACCATTAATGCTGATTCAAATATTTTTCAAAATTAAAAAAAAAAGTTGAATGCAATATACCAAAATAGTTTTGCATTGCTACTTTATTTAAAAGCTGGAAAAAAAATCATTTTCCATCCTGAAACTTTCTTTTTTCAAGCCCATCCAACCAGTAAAAAGATGTTTTTTAATCATTTGTTTCAGAGTTGGATTGTACTGAAAAAGTGAAAAGATGGCGTCAAATTGCTGGACAATTTTTGCCACTTTTCTAGCCTTGCTTGTTGCAGCTGAGTCTAACCGAGAGCCTCGAGGCCTCGTAGACGAGGCTGGAAAAATGTGGCAAAATATTTTCTCAAATGGAATGGGCAATTTTCAGGTATTATCTTGCCTCTCAAAGCTATGAGGTATTTTTATTGAACAAATATTTGCTGAAATTAGGCCGCTGCAAGTCGACAGGCACAACTTCTTCGACCTTGGACTGTCCGGGTGGAGCAAGAAATGGGTCC
>Ga0194133_10004560_pt1 | contig 18427 bp, 8 predicted proteins | sample TA2KigOf40mmetaG_FD_155448 | JGI IMG/M metagenome (GOLD analysis project Ga0194133, IMG submission 155448) | Freshwater microbial communities from Lake Tanganyika, Tanzania - TA2015055 Kigoma Offshore 40m | ecosystem: Environmental > Aquatic > Freshwater > Lake | place: Tanzania: Lake Tanganyika... | reverse complement strand
CTAGTTAATTTTTGGAAATTCTGATGTAATTATTTTGTGTTTTTAATAATTAAATCAGGTTTTTTGTTCATGTGAATGATTGATCTGCACAACCATCAATCCTGACTGTGGTAACCATCATATTAGATGATTATTTAAAGACAAATCCTGGGGTCAAAGATTTGCCCTGACCGGGGATTGAACCCCAGCCTCCCAGTCCACAGTCAGATGGCATAACCATTAGGCCATGGCGACCCCATCTCCTAATCATTTAAAAAAAGTTTCTGACAATTATATAAGCACCTTTCCAAAACGAGTTATTCTTCTGCAAGAGGAGGTAAATACTTGATGATAAGGAAAGTGGGTTGTAAAAAAATTCTTTGTAAGAGTAGAGAGAGCTAGCTAGAAAGCTTTTATTTTCCAAAGACTCCAAATCGATCTGAAAGAAGACAAACGATTGGCAAGCTCCAACTTGTTGGAAAGCTTAAAATATCACAAACGGCCCAAACGAAATTCATATGAGTCTTTCCTCTCAATTTCCATTGATGATTCATTGATTTTTTTATTAGAGGTGACAGAGGAGGTATTTAAAGGAGGCTTCAAAAATCTGTTTTCTTCGCTTCAACCGGATTCTTCTTCATCATCCATGTCTTTCTTTTGATGATGTACCCACCCTATGAAGTAGACTTTTCGTTGGGAGAGGCCTCTTTTTCTCTCTTTGTATACAAAGAAAACTTTGAGCTATTTTCATGCTTCCATTCAAAATATTGGTCCCAAGAATTTTCATTTTTCATTAATATTGTTCATGATGGCAAAAAAAACTTTTTGATACAACCAAAAGAAAATAAGGAAACCACCAAAATGAGACAAAAGTGGAGGCCATAGACTTTTCAATAGGACTTTTATTTTGCTGACCTTCCTTTGGCCAACGGTAGAATTTTGAATACTTCTTCAGTTTGTCAATTAAAGGTTGTTGGTTTAAGCAACTTTTGGCTTAGCTTAGTTGTTTCTATCAGATTTGAGCTGTAAGTTAAGGAAATTTGATCCTATAAACCACTCTTTTACATTGTATGAAAATAAAATTGTAGATAATATGACTGAAGTTTTCCATCGAAAATAAGAACAAAGAAAATGTTTGAATGAAACTATAAATTTTATGATCATCAAATCAAAGCCTTGAAAATGTGTAAGTATATAGATAAAGTGGTGTAAGATAGATTTGGCACTCAAAAACAGATAAGGTTTACTTATGTATTTTAAGTGTAACTTTCAGACACCTTTCTTTCAATTCAAATATGGAGCCAAGTGGAACTTATCCAAGAGATCTAAGCCGGCTTTGAACAAAAGGTTGGGATGCCAATTCAATGTTTTTATTATATTCTAGGGGGTTTACTTTTTAAACTGGGTTATTGAAACATCTGATTGTTGCTATAATTGATTTTTAAGAAAATTGTTTTTTCCAAGGGATGATTGCAAATTGAAAAACAGCAATCCTGTCCCGACTGAAAAAATCACAGTGTTTTGTCGCTATTTTTCATAACATGGGAAAAAGTGTGATATTGTGTGTCTTATTGCCGTAATGGTGACCCTTTTTGGGTTTTGCACCCAAAATCTCAGTTTTTCAAAAAAAAGGATGACCTTATTTTCAGTCTGGAAATATTGATTTTAACCCTCATTCGAGGTGTTTGTGTGTCTTATTGACAAAATAGTCCCTAAAAGTCAACTTTTTTGAGTTTGGCACCAGAAATCTCCCTTTTTCAAAAAAGGGTGACTTTTTTTCGATCGGGGTGCCTGGAAAGAATTGTCTAGTTTGACATCTAGTGCTTTTACTTGTTCCACGTCTTGCTTGACTGTTTACTGACTTTTTTGTAATTCTTTCGCATTTGACATTCAAATTCAAGATTTTCAAAACTTCAAAGTAATTTTCCAAAGATTATCTTTCTAAATAAATAAATTTGAAGCTATAATTATTTGATATTTTTGCCACTTACTTTTAACTTTTGTTAAAATATACGCACTGCGATTCAGAGATTCAGGTTTAATAATATTTGTTGAGTAGGCTACCCCGCGCGGGAGTCGAACCCAAGCCGCCGGGATTGAAATCCGGTGCGTATCCTACCACCATGATACCCTTCAAATGAAACTTTTAAAAATTTATCAAAATATTGTGAACTCCTTTTGATTTTTGTGGATAGAAATCTGGTGCGTAACCAGCTTGACCTCCCTGAATCATGTTACCTGCTACATTTAAATAAATGTGTAAAAAAAATTTAAAATAGTGTTATTTTCTTTTTTCTTTTTGGTAACAGATTATTTAATGGGTTAATTTTGATTAAAGATTGAGTAATACTTTCCATTTTATGTGGAATCAAATGAATACTTTGCTTTTTTGGCGATAAATTTCAAGTTGCATGCCAATTAAAATCCTTTGTTACAGCTTTAGGCATGCTAACATTTTGAAAAATCCCTCAAACACTTTCCTTTCAACTTTTTAGGATCATTTACTTCAGAATCCAAACAGCTAATGTTAATAGATTCGAATCTAAATGAAGAACAAGGCTTTGGTCAAAAGAAAATGAGAAAAGTTTTCAAGGTCAACTTCCCTTCTTAAACCAAAAAGAGGTTGATGTGGAGAACAGAAAAAATATATTTTGTTGGCAAAATAGGGAAAATATATTTAGTTTCTTTATCCGTGAAAACATTTCAGGAAAGTGATTTTCTTTGTCTAATGAGGAGCAAAGTATTTTTTAGCATATGTAGCAAGGGTACTTTAAAGTTATAATTATCAAACAATGAGATAGAGTCTCATTTCTTGAAATTATATAAATCTTTAAAATGATATATATTGTGAAATATTTGTTGGTCAAAAACGTTTCAACTGGAAAAAGAGTTTGCATTGGATGAAAATGTTGTGACTTTGGGCTGAAAGCAATTTCTTTGAATTTGTACAAAATGCAGGTGTAAGAAATCTTTATGACGTCAGGCAAATATAACTTTTAAGTGTCAATTCAGAGACACATAGATAAAACATCCGCAGAAAGACTTTCTCTATAGAACAATTTTTCAAAACTGTTTTATCAGATTTGAATCTTTTGAATTGAGCATGAACAAAATGTTTTCTTTTCAGAGAGCTTTTTTTCATAAATTTCAAATGCATGGAAAAAAGTAATCGCTTTTATCAGTTGAGTGGGTTGGAATAAAGTCAATAAAAAGTAGTAACAAACTCTGTTCCATATACCCTTGTAATGCATCAGTAGATTCAATATTATTGGTCGAGTGCTTGACCTTGTTAGGTGAAGACAGCATTATCAAACGCTTATTCTGCTTATCCTATATTCAACAAGTTCTGTGTGAGGAATGCTAAACAGTTCAAAGTAATAATAACACTCAAACTTCTTGATACAACTATCAGGGTGTCCAAAAATAAAATTCAATCTGTTCTTGCTAACTTTGTTTCAGTTTGGAAATTTATTCTTTATCACATCACATGATTTTCATTTTAGTTCTGCTGTGATTACAAAAATAGCCTCTGGAAATTGTGTTGACCATATCATAACCTTGAAAACAACAATATTGTTTTTTGAGCAGAGCTTGTTGTTCGAGCATCAACCTTTTTTCCCTAACTAGTAGCTTTTTAAGAATTGAGCAGTGCCAGCATTTTTGGGAGAAGAGAAAACTTTGATCCTTTGGAATCCAAACTAGAGCCCTTTATAATGATCTTCTAAATTAGCTCAAAAATTTTGCCCGTACAGAAAACTTCCCCAAAGTATTTCTTTATGCTTTTAAATTGAATGTTTATTTTTCTTACTAACAGATATTATAGTGTTGCTGTATAATATTTTATTCAAAATGTTTTATTAGTGATCCTTTTACATTCCACACAAATTCACTCTTCACATCTGTGTTGCTGTCGATTTTTCTTGGAAGAGTGTCAATTTTTATATTCATGTCTTTAAGGTAATCCATCCATCACTGTTCCTTTGTTGCATTCGAACCGGTCAAGTGATTCTTTTATGACAGGTACTTGACGGATGTTTATTATGTTGTTGGAATAGAGGAAGAAGGCTTGCCAAGTACCTGGATCGAGTTAAGTGGATGGATGGAATGAATAACTCTTCACACATACCCTCACTAATAAGTTGCTTTTTTCATGAATAAGATTAATCCTTTGATTGGGAATTTCCTCTAAAATTGACCCTATGGGATTGGACCTTTGTATAGTTTTTGAAAAGGTTCTTTGCACTTTAAGTTGTCGCAGACAGAGTTCTTGAAAGCATACTTGAACAACCATTTTGCCAATGGAGATCATTCGTTCTTGCCTCTTAACTTTCAAACACTTCCCTGAACAATTTTAAGCTCAACAGATCGAAACATTTTTCATTCTTTGATCATTAAACTCAATATCAAACTGAAGAGAGGACTCTGCTTTGAATCCCTTTGTTTGGATTTCTAGCTAGCTCTTTCCAAAAAAAGTCTTTGTGGAAAATGAAGCACAAAATACTTGAAAGAAAAAAAGAAAAAGCTGTTTGATGGATTAACTGCCCAAAACAGTTTCCACAGTTTAAAATTAGTTTTTAATATCAAAACGAACATTGCTTATAAAAGAGTAGAAAAGGGCAGCTGATCAAAAATAAGAAAATGATTCAAGCTTTCACGATTTAAATTTTGGCCATTTTAATTTGCTTTATCATAAGCTTAAATCTGATCAAAAGTAACACCTATTTATCTAGAGGCAAAGAAAATTTCACTTTCCAAAGTGTGAGGAGCATCTTATGAGGCAGCACATACTTGCCCAAGAGGAGATTTTGATCTTAAATGTAAACTCGTCACGTTTTTGAATGCATTGCTATTCCAATCACAGATTGAGAGGCGTCTTCGTTTGCAAAACCTTCTCTTTGGAATATATCCAGTCTTTTTACATTTTCTACAAAAAGATTCCATATTAATTGGTACAGAACAACAAAAAGTGTTTTGAATCAAGAGGAACTAATTAATTATTGTTTGTTCAAGCATATGAAATAAATTTTTAGAATGGAAAAATATCTTTGGATCCAAAAAGTTCACATCAAAGCATTAGAGGTGAACCATAAAACTAAATTCTTATATTGGAATGTGAATTATCGGTCCTTTTTTGCGAGGAGAATTCGAAAGTCGTTCTTTCGTGTTTATTGACTCTATGTACGTGTGATTCAATAATCTCATAATAGGATTAGTGGTTTTTTTTGACAAATAAGCCAACAGTTTTTTAAATGTTTTATTTGCACGATAATAAGTTGGCTAATTCTGTGCAAGTGATGTTGGTTTTCTTCTGCTCGATTGTCTAGATTTGGCAACAAAGATTTATTGCTTAGTACATCAAGTAAGAGAGCAAATAATAAAAAAGGATAGTGGAAAAAAATGTAGAAACGAAAAGATGCAGCCAGAATGTGTGGAATTTCAAAGAAAAAGATTTCTCTTGTTTCCCAAACATTGCAAAATTTGTGCTCAAAATGGTCATCTATGATCAAGAGCGACAGAAAAACCTAAACTATACCTCTATTTTCTCTGGGCAAATTTTGATGTTGTCTTTTGAGCCTTTTCAATTTATTTTGACTAATTTTAGAGAATGAAAAAATATTTTTTTCTCACTTTTTGAGATCGTTCTCTTGTCTGTTTTGGCATAGATTGTGACTCTTGGAACAATTTGAGCACTAAGTTGGGACAACACAAACAATCTTTACGGTCCTACACAAAACTGAATGGGGAGACAGAAAGGATTCCTAAACTTGACATTGAAGCATCATTCTTTTCCCATTCTACCTTACGAAAGACAAGATCAGATCAGACCATAATTAAACTTTTAAAATGCGTTTAAGTAAGAATGAGAAAATCGATCGAGTTTGGCTTGTCGATTATTTTCAATGTCAAGATTTGGTGTATGATTCATCATCAAAAATTTTTTTTTTAAAGTAACTTTTTATAGTTTTTGCTCCACCTTGATAAATATTTCCGAATGATATGATAGAAGATAAAACGTTATTAAATTCAATTTGAAGGCTAAAAAAATATTAATTATGTACGTGTTTCGATCGAACTTTTCTCTAAATTGTTTTTCCATTTCTATTTCAGGTTTTGGCTATTTGAATGTGTTCTCATCAATTTTTTGGGAAATGCTGTGCGTTGAGAACTTTGAGGATAAAGCTTTGAACCAGGTATTTGTTCTGAAAAATCTAAAAAAATTAGAAAATGTCAAATTTCTGTCTTATTAAAGGTGGGCCACCGACGGCGTAGGAGCCGGTTTACTTGCAAACGCAAGAAGAAGTTGCCCAACAAGAATGAGTTGGTAGTTTTCCACACAGAATTCTGAGACAAATAAAAACATTTATCCCCAACATCTGTGCAAATAAAAATAACAGAATGGCTTTGAAGTCGACACTCGGATTTGCTGCTGTAAATCACCGGTACACCGACGAAGAAAGGCAGATCTTGAACTCATACCAGAGCCTCGAATATTTGCCACCACACAGTAAAGTCTACAGAAACTGGTTACAACAACAGCCAGCAAGGTAAGGCCTTTCTTTACAACAAATCAAAAAGAGTTGATGAAGCTAGTTTTCAGACTTTTTTTGAAAGATTCTAATGGTTTATGAAAGCAATCACTCTGAACTTTTTGAAATTTTCCTGTTTGCCTGAACTAGAATCTAATAAATCAAAAAAAATCCTGACATAATCTAATCCTGAGGAAGCAAAAAAATTGAGACAGATGCCGTTGTCAGGTTTTGATATTCAGCCGCTAGACTAAAAGTGGAAGCCTTCGTAGAAGGTCTTCTTTCTGTTAGAATAGAAAAATATAACAAAGACAAAAAGTATTATTGAGGATTTTCATTATGCCCAGTCTGTGAGAAAAAAACAACCAAAATGTTGTTGTTGTTAACAGATTTTATCTTCCTTATCTTTAAGCTGAAGTTGTTCAACTCAACAAATGTTAATGCCATGCTCAGAAAATGTTTTCGTTACAAAAACACTCAATCTGTTCTTGTGACTTTTAAAATTAAATGCATTAAGTGCTTCGTGTCACTTGGGGCAAGAGGCCTACACCTTTGTGCCAACGTTCATCCTGAAGATGTTGATCACTTTTTAAATTCTTTTTTTTGCCAAAAAACCAAGTTCATCTATTTATGTCAAAAATATCCTACTCTTATTTTCAAACCAAGAATTATCATTTCTCCAGGCCAATATAAATCATTTCTTGTGGTAGGGATCAAAAAAATAACTCAACGATAATTATCATTGGCAAATGACAGGGTCATTGAAGCTCATGGCTATGACAACTGGTTGTGGACTCTGAGACTGGGGTTCAATTCCCGGTCAGGGCAAATCTTTGGCGCAAGGATTTGTCTTAAAATAATCATTTAAAATTATGGTTACCACAGTCAGGATTGATGGTTGTGCAGATCACATGAACAAAAAACCTGATTTAATTGCTAAAAACACAAAATAATTACATCAGAAAATACTATCCGCAAAATTTAACCAGGGATTGTTCAGGTGACTGTAAGACCCAATAACAGCAAAGGGAATTGTTGTAAATGTATAATACTTCGGTATAAGACGAATCAGTTCCTCAAGTGACTATAAGCTGTCAATGTAGATATAAATAGGAGACTTTTATTCAATTGTAAATAATACCTCCCACTGAGAATTAATCACGAAATCTTTGGTAATTACTACAAAAACCGATCTGATGTTTTTGCAGTTTCAAATCGTTTTTGAGAAATAATAAAAGCAATTTGAGATATTGGCAATTTAGCTTTTCAAAGAGCTTAAAATGATATATTCTGCTAAACTACAATTTATTTTTGCAAATATTTTTTGTCTTATTATGTTCAATATATTTTTTATTACAAAAGTAAAAAAACCTCACGCAAATTTCTACACAATAATAACTTATTTTGACAGTAGTTAAAAAGTTTATTGTATTAATTGTATGATCAAATAATGAGAAATAGAACTGCTACATAAACAAGCAAGTTAATTCTCTTTTAATTCAAATTTGTTTGAAATAATCCGACAACACTTTGGCTCCTCCAAATGCTTTTTCTACATCTTCTTCTGGCTTTTTTATGGTGGGAAGGTTATCTAACACATTGCATCCACTGCTTTGAGAAAATATTTTCGGAAGCACATGTTTTTCTGGGCCAAGTGTGCGTGTCAAAGATTTATAAGTCCAATAAATTTGGTCCATTCAGAATACTAAGAAAAATATATCTGTTAGTGAGAAAACCTACATTTACATTTAGTTTAGTATATAAAGTTAAACATATTATAGCCTTTCAATTTTTCCTTGTCTTCTCTTCTTATAAACGGTTTAAAACAAGAAAGGAAAGGACTCATTTTTTCAACTCAGTTTATCAGACAACCTTGAACAATATCTTTTTCAGATTTGGAACCAAAAACTCTTGAAATTTGTATTGGAGAAGGACATTTGTTGGTCAATTTATCTGCGTTAGGTTGCTGTGGCTGTGGCTGAAAATACCGATGGTCAGAAAAATCAATAAAAAGATGCAAAAAATCATAAAGTTTTAATACTGAGACTAGAGTTAAACGCTGATTCAAGATTATTAACTAAAAACTCACGGACCTTTGAGAAAATTTTAAACAATAAAGAAAAAGCTTTTAATTAATCTCAAGTAGCACATTGAAAACTTCCAAATAACTTAAAATTCAATCCTTAGAAAGCTTTAAAAAAAAAGCATAAATGTGGCTCATCGTGTTTTCAGATAGAAACAAAACAATTTATCTCCCTGAAACTTTCCTTTCACACAAAGCTTTTCCTAAAAATATCTATTTTTTATGTCAATTATAAAACCGCAACAAATTGACTTTCTCGAAAAAAAGCAATTAAAAACAACAACATGGCTATTCATTCATATTTTTATCTGTTAAAAATCCATCTTAAAGTAACACTACTTGTTTTATCTGCATTTTATTGGTTATCTTGGACAACTTCTTCCTAAGAAATGTATTTTCCAGTCAATTATCAAGGCTCTGAATCCACTTAATGCTAGAGTTTTTGGGTCTGGACGTGTTTTTAGTATTGATAAATCAATCAGAAATCTTGAGTAAGTCTCGGAGGTTGCCTTTTCAATAAGACACACCTTAAAATGACATTCCTTGATTTACTGATGTTTCGAATACAAGCTTTTTAAGTATTTTAACAAAAACATGGTTGGATTTACTGAATGATTTTTAGCAGATTTCATTATATATAGAGTTTGAAAAACGTTTCTTATTAAAGGTGAGAATTTCAAGCTGAAATAATTTTTTAATCTTTTTTGCAATTGTTCAAAATAGAAAAACAACGTGCAATTATAAATGGAAATGTTTATTTTATAAAAACGATAAATGCCACACAAAGTTCAAATGAGGGGCGAAAAATACCATTTTCTTGGAAGACAGTAACGTGAAATATTTTTCACTTTTATTCAGATGCAAATGTTCCTTTCTGGCAAGGCATTTTCCCCTACTTCTCTCTTTTAAATACTAATAGTGCAATTCAAAAAAAGGGCCTAAACTGGGCTCAATTTTTCTGGTTCATCTTGAAAAAAACTAGTCCTAGAAGTATTGAAAGCCTAAGTTTTAAGATATGTGGAAAGAAAAATAGATAAGATGCGACAAAGTCCGACAAAGAGATCAAAAGTTCATTTTTTTGCCAGGACTATGCAAAGATGATGAAAACTATTTTGGCACGTTATCATTTCACCCAATTAATAAAAAAGAAAAAATTAGAGGGAACTTTATTTCGAGCCATTAAAGTTTTAAGGGTGCCTTTTTCTTTAGAAAGTTTATGGTCAGTGTTGGTTAATTAAATCTAGCAAAAGTTAAGGCAATTGATCTCCTTCTTGTCAGCTTAGATTCCCATTCAATCTAAATTCCGATTTTCAAAGAATTTGATTCTGGAATCAAATCTGTAAAACTTGTCCTTTTGCTTTTTTCTTTAAACACAAATGGAAAAGTTTTCAAAAAATGAAGGCGATCTCTTATTATTTCTTCTAACTAATTGAATTATAATATAATAAAGAAAGAAAATTACAAAAGATACATTGCATTTCATCATAATCTTTGGCAATTAATCCAACTGAAGACTCTTTGGACAGTCTAATAAAGCATTGACAGGATTATTTGGCTAATCACAGAAAAAAGATTGATCATTTTCCTACATACTGATCGTAAATTAAAGAGAAAATCCTTATTCATATAAAGTGAAAAATGGGAAAGGGAATGACTTGAAAGAAAAGCTTTGTTGGTAGACCTTTCTTCACTTAGTTTTGGTAATTTGTAAAGCAATTGCAAAATAGAATACATAGAGGAACTTTTCTGAGTCAACAACTAGAATATTGACCGTGAGATTATTCTTTTTTTCTATTCCAATCAATGCCAAACTTCTCCACATAAGGAGAAGCAAAGAGGTAAGACAAAGATTAGTTAGATGCCAAATTTCGTTCCGATATAAATAGGTTTTTTGACATGAGAGATGCAGAGAGAGGAGAATTCACAAAGTTAACAGTGAAAGAAATTAAACCAAATTTATTGCTTTTCAATTCAGATCTCCAAATCGAAATTTATCTCTACATTTCTGCATGAAGGGATGCGAAATGTTAAACACAACTACTTATTCTCATCTCTTTCAAACAAAGTGCTTTGGATTGAGACATTCATTCGATCTCTTTGCATTAAATGGTCTGAAAATGAACACAGTTTATTTGGTCTTAAAGCTTGAAAGTTGGATACAACCAACTAGAGTTACACATTAAGATTTGCCAATTAAATAAAAATCCAAAATAAACTTCCAACCAAATCGAGTGGACTTGTTTTAAATTTCAAAAGTAGAATAAACAAGCCTTTTGCATTCCTTATTGAAATCTTTTTCCAGGCTGGATTGGGACCGATGGCTGATGATGGGCCTGATTGGTTTCTCCGTAGGGATTCTCGGATTCCTTCTTCACCAGATCATAGATCTCATATCTGAGGTCAAGTGGGAGCAGACTCAAGAATACATTCAGGTATAACTCTGAACAAATACCCAAAAGTTGGTAACAATATTTTTATAAGTCTTTCTTTCATTTAGAGTGGAAACTTTTCCACTGCTTGGTTATGGACATTCACTTATTCATTGTGCTTCCTGGTTGTTGCCTCTTTGCTGGTCACTTACCAGCCTGCCGCCACAGGATCCGGTATCCCCGAGATCATTGGCTTTCTTAATGGAACGAGAATCAAAGATATCTTCAAAGTCCAAACTCTCATTGTCAAGTTTTTGTCATGTGCCTTTGCGGTTGGATGTGGAATGCCAGTTGGATATGAGGGACCCATGATACACCTTGGAAGTCTTGTAGCCGCTGGCATGAGTCAATTCAAATCAGCCACATTTGAATGTAGTCTTCCATGTTTTGCCAGGTAAGAAAAAACGACAATTTTTTTGTTTTGTTTAGGGAGCTTCTAATTTTAATTACTTCACAACAATTCCTGTCACTTACTTGATTTTTATCAATAAATGTGATTATATGAATAAGAGGGGCCAAAGATTTTGCCAAGACAAGGGATTGAAACTCAGGCTCCCAGCCCTTAATTACGATCCTTATTAATTTAACTGATTAAACATCTGATAATCACCAAAGTCCAACAGTTACAGGTGATAGCTGAAGCAGTTTGCAAAAAAACATTATAGCTGGATCAGATATTATCATGGGTGATTTGCCGAATTGAATCACATATTTTCAAAAACAACAAAGATTTGACCCTATTTCTTTTTATATAAAAAGACCGTTAAGATCTAATTTTAGTACCACTTCCATGGCCTTCAGTGGAGATCACTGTCGTGTCGAAACTAAATAAACTGCTTGAGTACTTATTCCAAACATGAAAACAAAACTCTTCCATAACGTTTGTGAAGAATTCATTAACGCCTAAGCCAACTGTAAAAGAGCCTTAACAACAGCCACTCAAAAAAGGAAGGGAAAATTTTCCAGATTTCTAAAGTAGCTGAGTCATAAAAATAAATCAAGACTATAAGCTAGAAGAAGTCTTCAGCACGCAAAACTAGCAAAACAACAGAGCATTTAGAAAAAGCATGGACGTCAAAAACAGCAAAAAATTATTCCTCAAACAGGGACAAATGCAACTGACAAACAATTTGTTGTTGAAAACTACACAAATGAGAGAAAGTGAAAAACCAGTTTGAAATGAAAGGGTTTAGTTTTTTCCTCTGAAACGTCAATCTAAAAAACGTTTCATGTTAATCAACAGAACAATGGTGTTGTTAATCAGAAGCCTAATGACGCCTCCTTGATAACAAAAAATTTAGCAGTTGCATTCTTTGTCGAAGGGAGCTTAAAAAAAGAATGATACAATACCTGAATACAAAATAAGGTTCCCTTTTATCTACAATTCCTTTTGGAGCTCATTTTGAAATTAAACGCTTGCAACATTCCGAAAAAGATGTTCACCCGAACGATTTTCATTTCCTTTTGTGTCAACATTTTATAGAGAACAAAAGAAGTGCTGAGACAACATCTATCTATTATAAAGGGTCTCCTTTCAAAATTAAAGGTTCATGAGCGATTTTGATCTTGAAACTAAGTATCACGTTGCCAATTTGCCACATGCAACAAGTGTCATAAAACCTGACGATGGAATTCAAAACAGTTGAATCATTTGTCAGAACTCAATATAAGTCTTTTTATTCAAAAGAAATTATTCGCTAAGCCTGAATATTCCCAAGGTCAGCTCTGAAGAATGTTTCTCAAAATGTTAGAGAAAAGTTGTCTATTCTGATAAATGTTGAGAAAACTTTTCATATTGTTCGCCTTAAAAGCTTCTTTACTTTGCTTCTAATGCAAACTAACACACTCACAATCGATGCCATATAAACTGGCGTCAAGCCCAATAATTAGGGAAAAAGTTTGGCTCCTAACACAAAAGTAATACAACAATGGGAAAAAGCTGGCCAGAAATCAATCTTTATAGCAGTGAATGAATATTACATAATCAAAAGCATTCACAACACATCAGGCTGGGGTACACAGCGTTACAATAAAGTGAATGTTGAAGGTATATTTGAAATACCTACGTGTGTGATTCAATATGCAGCCCTGACCCCGTTCTGCTCACTCTACCTAGATCAGATGCTACAAATTATAGATGAGCCCTGACTCGACCCGTCCCGAGCATACTTTTGACCCACAGTAAATAAGAGGCCGACCCGCCTTTGACTCAGATTCTTTTTGACCCGACCAGAAGAGACTTTTTTTATCCAAAGGGAAAAAAATTGAAAATTTGACATTTTTAGGGGAAATTTTCCAAATCCATACCCAAACCAAAGATGGCTGGCCCGGCCTGACCCAACCCGAGCTACAAAAAATTGACCCAACCGGACCCATCACTACTACAAATATCCACCTCGCTCACAGCACTAGTTTTTAATTCTAAAAGTTGCCTGTTCTCCACACTTTTTTCTACTAGCCAATCATGGCCTGGAAGTGGTGTTGCGAGAGATGAAAAGGACCCTGGAGGATAGGGGGTATGAACGTGGGCTTTGAGTGTGATCCAGCAGTTCTTGATGGTGTGATATAGAGAAGGAATGGAGTCATGAAAATGTCACTAGTTAAAAAACTAAAAGTGAGACAAATTATTTTTTAGAGTATGTTTTTCTTTGAAATGTCATTCAGAATTCTTTCCAGTATACTCAGGTTAATGAAGCAAATCAGAGTACAGTTATGACATTCCATTTTTTGAGCTATAGTTGCATCTGAATTTTAGAATGAGTAAAGGTTAATAAAATATCAAGATTAACTCTGAGCAAAGTGGAAAAATTTTCCCCTTGTGTAAAAAACTTTTTCATTCAACGAAAGATAATTCAAAATGCAAAGTTGTAAGAAGCATTTATAAGATAAGTTCTTATGATTTTAAGGTTCCGTAATTCTGAGGACCGACGAAACTTTATCTCAGCTGGTGCTGCTGCTGGAATAGCATCAGCTTTCGGTGCTCCTGTTGGTGGATTGCTCTTTGCAATGGAGGAAGTATCATCATTCTGGAAAAATAAACTATCATGGTAAAAGACTACTTCATTCAGAATGTTAATTTTATTCAGACATGAAACTTTGTTGTGATTACTATCCAGGCAAGTATTTTTCTGCTGCATGGTTGCAACTTTCACAACTGATCTTCTCAATTCATCATTTCACGGGTTCAAGTACAAAAACGACTTTGGATTGTTCAAAACGAAGTTCACATCCAAGGATCTCGTCGCTGTCAACGTGATTGCTGTTTTTCCATCTATTCTGATGGGAATCGTGGGTGGAGTTTTCGGGTCATTTTTCACACACGTGAATTTATTTATCACAAAGAACAGGTTAGACTAAGGAATTTTATTTGAACATTTTCGTCAAGAAATGAAATGTAGAAATTTTAGAATAAAGGACTATCTGATTATCAATTGATTTTGTCTATTTTTACGTTTCATAGGAAAAAGTTTATGAGCCAATTTAAAAGCAAATGCACGGCCAACTTTGTTCGTGTCCTGGAACCCTGCATCATTCTGAGCATTATGACAACCATACACGTCTTCCTTCCAAGATATATGGGGTGTACCCCGATCGACTGCATTTATATCAACAAGAAAAACATCACAGCAGGTAAAAATTACTACACAGCGACTTAACATAACTTAAATGTTTATTTACTAAGATGCGAGTAAAATCTAAAATGATACACCTGAAAATTCAAAGAGAAGGTTTTGCCTTTAAGATATTGAGAAAAAATTTTGCGCAGTGCTAGCAAAGCATTTTTATAAAAATAAAAGGATGAATAACATCAGGAAAAGGCTTATAAGAATTTTTTAAAATTAAAATTCAGAAGACTTCGACGATTGACTGAGTATCCAGGCTGAGCAACCCTTAGATAGTTTTTATAAAAGTAATGATTTATAGGTTTTAAGTAGACAAAAAAGATGCTTGAACTAAAATCTTTCGCATAGTTATAGAAATTTTGCTGTTTTGGTTCTGGGTTTAAGAACTTGCAAGCTACAATATCTACATATTAAAACAAATGTTAAAGTGACGTCAATATATTTAGAGCTCCAAAAGCCCTGAAAGTTGAAAGAAACATTTTTCAGAAGTTTGCTTCGAAATTTTTACCACTTTTGTACCCTCTAAGCATTGGGCACAAAAACAAAGCTCATTCTTTTAGGGAAATTTGCCGATGTTTCACTTTAAGCAATAAAAAGCCTTAGAGCGAAGCATGAAAAAATAAGCTCATTGATTGCTGTTGTTATGTCTGGCAGGCTTAGAGTGAGTAAAAAATTTGAAAAAAGCACAAAGCTAGATCGAGGCATTTCTAAAGACAAAAAAATGATTTAAAGGACTAACTTCGCCAATGTCAGAACAATCAATTTCCTAAATAGAGCTGCCAATCCATCAATCAATCGACTTTTTTCTGACTTTTTTCACATAAAAAAATTCCTCAACCACCTAATAATCATAAATGACAAGCAAGGTAAACATTTAGCTGCACGGACAAAACTGTGATTTAGTGCTTCTCAAATCGTGTCTATGGATCACCTTTAGATGTATGACACGTTTGGGAACACAAAAGATATTCTGGTCTGATGGATCTAAGTGTTGTATTTTTTCACAAGAAAAAATAAATTGATAAAACGGACGAATAAAAGCTGTATGGTCGTGTAATATATAGGTTCTGAAAATTCGTTATGGCAGATCAAAATGGTAAAAAAAGAACATTTGGATGATTCCTATCAGACAGAAAAGTCTTATTGTTCCCTAAAGGAACAAAATATTCAGTAATGGTTTGACGGATTGGGCAATTGAATGACATATTTTCAGCTTGAATGCCTTCAATAAAAGTAGTTGTTATATCTGATGGGTGGTAAAAGTGGTACGGGCCTTTGAATGCAACGTGGTAAATTTTACAAATAGCCTCTGCAATGAACTTATTTTAATGAATAAATCTTTTGGAAGGCGAAGGCTTGTTTTTTGGATTCCAACATTTTTCCATGTTAGATAGAGAAAAAAATCCCTTTCATTCAAATTGATGGCAATGATCTTTAAAAATTTGTCTTTCTGCAAGCAAACTTTACAAAAAAACGTTTTTAAAAGTAAATTATTTCAAACTGGAAAAAATATTCTGTCTTTATCAGTTTAAAAAAACAAAGTTCATTCAAAGTATTGAGACAGTTTTTCCGGAAAAATTTTTGCAAATCGGAAATTTTTCTGTTCAATTTCCAGCTGATAGCATTCCCCTATGGACATTTTTGATTGCTTTCTCTATCGTCAAATAAAAGTGAGACACTAAAACTCAAAACTAGTATTTTTGATGAAAATGTGATAAGCTTTTCGGTCAAAAAAACTAGAAACATAAAAAGATATTCTTTTAGATATACTATTTAGTTTGGCAAATAAATTGTCTTTTCTGGTAGAATGACTTTCCAATATTACCTTAAACATAAAAAGCTTTATTTTGGCTCAACGACATGTTGTGGCAATAAAATATCATTCATGTTTCATGTGCAAAAAAAGAAAACATTTTCTTGATGCTCAAAATTATCAATTTTGATTCAGGACTAAACTATGAAGAGCCCCAAAGTAATGAGTGCTTCCCATCCAACGAGACTTTCTATAGGTACGAAATCGACCTCGTTTCCTATACTTGTGGTTATGTTGACACTCCACTAGAGGGTAATGAGTCCAGGGTACACAGGAAAGGTGCTTACAGCGAGTCAGCAACTCTTTTATTTGGAACAGGTATTCTAAGCCCAAAAATTTGTGCTGGACTAATGAAATAAACACTTACTGTTTTGGAAATGACTTTAGGCGAGCAGGCAGTTTACCATCTCTTTTCTAAGCACACACACAAGCAATTTAGCTATTCATCCATGGCAACAATGTTGGTAGTCTATTTTGTCATGGCCTGTTGGGCTGCAGGCACTTCTATTGCCAGCGGAGTCGTAGTACCTATGCTACTCATCGGTGGAATCTATGGAAGGATGGTTGGATGTCTTTTGGTTGACCAGTTTGGAATACAGGTTCAAAAAACTTTTAACTAGTTATTAATGTGAAAAACTTTTGTACGTTTACCAATATTGGTTTACCCTGTTCATTTTTGGACTAATTGTCTCCAAAAACTTAAGCAATCCTTTTTTTTAATTTTAGCACAATAAATATTGGGCTTGGATGGATCCTGGAGCTTTTGCTTTACTTGGCTCAGTTTCATTTTTTGCTGGAGTGACACGATTAACGATGTCACTAACGGTGATAATGGTAGAAATTACGAATGACATTCACCAGGTAATTTAATTATTGGGTTTCAAAGATTTCAATTCAATTCAAAGCTTTTAATTGTCGAATTCATTATCTGACATCATTAATATCACAAATGTAGATGTTGCAAGACTTCAATATTTTTTAAAGAACAAATAAATGCATTATCATTGTGGTTATTGATTTTGATGTTGTTGAGATGTTGATTGTTGATGGACCCGGGCGGGAGTCAAACCTGCGCTGTCTTGGTGTGTGTTGAATCCTATACCACTTTGTCAAAGTGACTCCCATTTGACACAAAAGTTTGAGCTTTTATCCAGAGTTTGGCACTTAAAAAACTTTTTAAAACCCTTCAAATTTAATTTTTTCCTTTTTTTCAGCTGCTTCTCATTATGATAACCATCATGGTTGCCAAATGGACAGGCGACTTTTTGTCACACCCTCTTTATCATGCCCTCCTTGAGGTAAAATGTATCCCATTTTTGGGACACGAGCCCATGCTTATCAAAAATGATGGAAGCATCCTCAATCTCGACTTATTTACAGCTCAAGTAAGATTTCACAATGCTAATATTTGTTAATTCAGCCTTTAAGTGTGAAGTATAAACATCACTAAAATTTTACAACTCAAAAGGCATATTTTTAAAAGATTGAAGTAAATTTTGATTTCTGCTGTCTAAAAGAAGAATGACTTCTTAGCACTTATTTTTTCATGTAAAAGAATATAAGGTTTTTTTTCTTGCACCTTGTGCTTGTAAATCAATTATGGTAAAGAAATGTCAAAGTTACAGCAGATCATTCGGACTGAAGTGCTGACCATTGATGCTTATCAAAGTTGACAAAACGAAAGTTTGTGTTTGGTCTGCAAGAACAAAGATAGAGTTGCTAGACCAGCACATTTAAAGACTGTAATTAACGGGAGAAGTGGTTAAGATTTTCGATAAAAATGTGGTTAGATAAGCTACGAAAAGTGAAGGCAAATGAAAATTAATATTCCTTTTGTTTTAGGATGCCATGACATCTCCTGTTCGTACTGTGAATATGTTTGCCTCTGTGCATAGCATCTGTAAAGTACTTTTGGGTTGCACACATTGTGGATTTCCTGTGTGTAAATCACTAGGCGAAAACTTAGAAAACAC
>Ga0194133_10004557_pt1 | contig 18431 bp, 13 predicted proteins | sample TA2KigOf40mmetaG_FD_155448 | JGI IMG/M metagenome (GOLD analysis project Ga0194133, IMG submission 155448) | Freshwater microbial communities from Lake Tanganyika, Tanzania - TA2015055 Kigoma Offshore 40m | ecosystem: Environmental > Aquatic > Freshwater > Lake | place: Tanzania: Lake... | reverse complement strand
AGCAGTGGCTATGAGGACACCCGTCGGGTGCTCAAACATCACCAGTGGCTCGAAATGCCGCCGCCGGGCAGCGGCATCGTGACCCACGATGTGCATCGGGAGAGGGATTGAGCCGCCTGGGGTTGCATGCACCATGGAACAGCACGCCCTGATCACCGGGGCAAACACTGGAATCGGGCGCATCACCGCGCTCGAACTTGCTCGCCAGGGGGTGCACCTCACGCTGGCGGCACGCTCCAGGGAGCGTACCGAAAGCGTGATCGCCGAAGTTGCGGCGATCAACCCACGGGTTCGGGTGCGCTTCGAGCCGATTGCACTCGACAACCTCGAGGATGTGCGCGCATGTGCGCAACGAGTCCTCGCGCGCGGGGAAGCACTCGATCTGCTGATCAACAATGCCGGGCTCGCCGGTGCGCGAGGTGCGACCCGTGAGGGATTCGAGATGGCCTTCGGGGTGAACCACCTCGGGCACTTTCAGCTCACCCTGCTGCTGCTCGAGCACCTCAAGGCGCAGCCCTCGGCGCGTGTGGTGCATGTGGCAAGTCGCGCACACTGGATGGCGCGATCAATCCCCTGGGAGCGCTTGCGCAGCCCCACCCGGTCGATCAGCGGAATCGAGGAGTATTCAGTTTCCAAGCTGTGCAACATTCTCTTCAACCGGGCGCTGGCGCGCCGCCTCGCGGGCAGCCGGGTTTCGAGCTTTGCGCTTCACCCGGGCGTGGTGGCCACCGAGATCTGGCGCACCGTACCTGCCGTGCTGCGGCCACTGCTCAGGCTTCGGCCGATGCTCAGTCCCGAGGAAGGCGCACGCACCACGCTCCATTGCGCAACCCGCGCAGACCCCTCGGAGAGCGGCCTCTACTTTGCCGAGTGCCGACCGGCGCGCACCAGCCCTCTTGCAAGCGACGACGCACTCGCCGAGCGCCTCTGGAGTTTCAGCATGAGCGCCTGTGGAGGATCATCGTGAGCGCCTGTGGGGCTCGAGCGCCAGCGCCCTGATCAGGCTGTCGCCTCCGTCGTGCGCTTCAGCCTCGATGCCGAGCAAGGCACAAAGCAGCGGGTAGACGTCGAGTTGATGCACGCTGCGCAGCCGCACTGGCACAACCCGATGGCCGGAAACAAGCAGCAAGCCGTGCATCTGAGGATCGGCCGGGTCGAAGCCGTGCTGGCCGAGAGGGCCGGGCCTGAAGCGGTTCTGGCCCATGGCGTAGCCCTCCTCGGCAAGGCATACGATGTCGGGTACCCGGCGATGCGCCCCGAGTCCGAAGCGGACAGGCACTTGCGCGCGCGCCCAGCAGCGCAGGCGCTCCTGCCGGGAGAGCCGCCGCAGCACCGCCGCCTCGTCTTCACCGTGCAGGTCGACTCCGGAGGTGGGCCCCAGCCACACCCAGCGCGCGCGGGGAAAATCCTCGAGCAGAGCCGCACCGTCGAGCGTGTTGATGATCGGCACAAAACGCATGCCGTGATCGGCCACGATCACCAGCGTGGTGACCTTGCGTAGCCCCAGGCGCTCGAGGCCTTCGAGGAGTGCCGCGATCGAGGCATCCACCCGTGTGATGGCGCGGTTCACCTCGTCGCTGTCGGGCCCACGCGCATGTCCGGCGGAATCCACGTCGGAAAAATACAGGGTGGCAAAGTCGGCGCGCTGTGGATCGGGGCGGGCGAGCCACTCGAGGAGCAGCGCGATGCGCCGCTCGTGCGTCATGCCGTGTTCGTAGGGGATCCAGTCATCGGGGCGCATACCCCGGATCGCCACATCGGCCCCAGGCCAAAAAAGCGTGGCGCTGCGCTTGCCCTGCGCCTTTGCGGTGAGCCAGATCGGCGTGGCCTCTTCCCACCAGAAGGGGTTCTCGGTTGCCTCGCGGGCGCCGAGCCGGAAAACCTGTTCGGTGGCTGGATCGCGCATGAGGTTGTTGACGATGCCGTGGCCCCCGGGATGACGGCCGGTGACGAGACTCAGATGGGTGGGGAAGGTGTAGGTGGGAAACACCGGCACCATCGCAGCAACCTGCAATCCCGCTGCCGCAAGTTTCTGAAGCGTTGGTGCATGACCGCGCCCCAGATAGTCGGCACGGAAACCGTCGAGACTGATGAGAAGCACCAAGGGCTTGCGTCCTGACTCTGCAGACTGCGCCGCACCCTGCACCTCCTGGGCAAGTGCAAGGCCCGCGTGGAGTACGAGGACAAGACCCGAGTAGTAGCTGAAGAGCCGCAGGAAAGTTCGCCGGAGGGTGTGCATGGGCGTTTCGGGTTTGCAAGAGGGTAAGGTGGGGCCTGCACAGCCGGGCGCCAGGCGTCGCGTATGCGGCCTGCAGTGACGACACAGCGCTACCGGCGACGATCGCGCGAGCCACTCAGGAGGGTGAATAGCTCGCGGTGCGGCCCGCTGCAGCGTCGATGCTGTAGCTGCGTTCTGCCACGGTGCTCACAAAGATCCACTCTCCCTTGGCCTCGGGCCGCGGCGCATTGCTGAAGGTCATCTTCAGGTAGCCACGCAGCGAGGGGTTCACCCATTTCAAGTCGTCGACGGCACCCGTCTTGCCGTCGGCACCTTCGAAGATCGCCTTGAGTTGGTCAGGCCGCAGGGTCAGGGTTCGTTCGAATCCGGGCGAACTCACACTTGGCGTGGCGAATTCCTCGCCCACCTTCATGCCTTTCATGGCGGCGCTCGCAAGCCCCTTGAGCGTGAGGTTGCTGTGCCAGGCGTTGTGGGTATCGCCCGCGAGCGCAACGAGGGGTTTGCGCAATTGCAGCGCAGCACCAAGCAGGGTTTCGCGCGCAGCAATGTAGCCGTCCCAGGCATCGAGGTTGTAGCCAAGCCTCGGGTTAAGGGTTTCATCCATGAGTCCTGTCTGGGCAGGGCTGCGCAGCGCTGCGGGTGTTGCTTTGGCCACGAGGAAGTCATTGACGCGCTGCGTACCGGCAGCCTGAGCCGCGGGGGAGGTATCGCTCGGATTGAGCGCACTCAAAACCGACGCCGGAAACTCCATCCGCGCCATCAGCACCTGCGACCCGAGCACCTGCCAGACCGCCGGACTTTGGGCCATCCGCGCGGTGACGCGGCCAAGCTGAGCAGCGCCGAGCAACTGGCGGTTGGGATTGGCGTAGGCCGCGAGCGCCGCGTTGCGCTTGGCGGCATCCGTCCCGGCGAGGTCAACAAGACTGACCTGTTCATCGCGCCCGGCGAGTCGCGTGTCGAGCATGTGCAGGCTCAATACCCTGCCGAAGTCAAAGCTTCGATCGATCAGGCCCTTGTCGCTCCCGCTACGCACCGGCATCCACTCGTGCCAGGCGGCCACGGCAGCCGCCTTGCGTACCGCCCAGCTGCCCTCCCTGGCTGGATCGTGATTCTGGGCACCGTCGCGCCAGGCATCGTTGGCGCTCTCATGGTCGTCCCAAACCGCGATCATCGGGAGTCTCGCGTGCATCGTCTGGCTGTCGGGATCGAGGCGATACTGCGCATAGCGCCTCCGGTAGTCGTCGAGCGACAGGAGTTCGGTAATGGGCTCGGACACCCGTCCAGCAAGATCGGGCGAGCCGGTGTAGCCATCCTTGCCGTACTCGTAAATGTAGTCGCCCAGGTGCACAGCGTACTCCGCATCACTCCTGGCCACTTCCGCATACACGTGGAAGTAGCCGAGCGCATAGTGCGAGCAGGAGAGCACCGCGAGTTTCACCTGGGTTGCGTTGCTGTCCGGAAGGGTGCGCGTTCGGCCAACGCGCGAGAACTCATTCCCACCGCGAAAGCGGTAGAAGTACTCGCGACCGGGAACCAGTCCGGCAGCGTCCACCTTGGCGGTGAAGCCCGTCTCAGCGCTTGCAGTCACGGTGCCGCTGCTCACCACACTGCGGAAGGCATCATCGCTTGCCACCTCGAAAGTGAGCGGAACCGCAGCATCGCTCCCCTGGGACTTTGCATGCGTCCAGAGCACCACCCGGTCCGCGAGCGGATCGCCACTTGCCACCCCGAAACGGAACTCCACCGGCGGATCGCTGTCTGCGCATGCTGCCAGCGTTCCCCCGAGGAGCGCGAGTGCCGACACCGAAACAGCATTGCCGAGGAAATCACGCCGTCCCACCGGCGAACCGCCGGTTCCCACACCCTCCGAAAGTGCAGCCGGGGGCGCAACGGCCATGCCGCTCGAGGAGGAGGATTCATGCATTCGACCGCTTCCGGACCGTTCACCGTTGAACTTCATTGCCGCCCCTTTGTAAAGTTTTTCGCTGCCGAGTTTGCGACCCCGGGATGACCGGGTCGTGACAGCGGCACTGCACCACGCGCCGTTGGCCGCAGCCCGCGCGCAGCGGTCGGTTCAGCATGACCCGTGCGCCGCAACCCTGCGATAGGCCGCCACCCGTTGGCCGCCTGATGCGGACCATCGGACACCCCGAAACGACCTTGCGCACTTGCACTGGGCGATGCGGCGGCATTCGCCGCCAGGCGGTTTCCCGGTGGGAGGAAACTGCAGACTGAACGATTTGCAAGACTTTGGGCCGGCGATTTCGCCAGCCCGGACGCGCACTGGGAAGACTTCGAGGCCTTTGCAGCGGTTTCGGGCAACACCAACCCGGCGCACCTCGACCCGGAATTCACACGCGACAGCCTTTTCCACGGAGTGATCGCGCATGGCATGTGGGGCGCCTCGCTGATCTCGGCCTTGCTCGGGAACGAGTTCCCCGGAACCGGCACCATTTGTTTGCGGCAGGACCCTCACTTCACCCGACCGGTACGGCTCAACGGCAGCCTCACGGTGCTGGTGACGGCACTAAGCAAGGATGAGGCGCGAAAACAGGTTGATCTCGGCTGCCTGGTCAGGCTTCAAGCGTGTGTCGTGTGCAGTGGCTCACCCCTGTGATGCGGATGCGCTTGGTGCTGCGCTCGAAACCTCCACGCCCGTGATGACAATGGCGCAAACCCAGAACGCCGCAACGCTCTTGCACGGATGGAGGCGATGGCCCTCTGCAGGCAGCGCAACACATGCACCCAGGACCTGCGCGGGCCAAGTCCTGGAATTGGCGGGTTCCCTGCCCGGGCTACTTCGTCAGCAAGCCGAGTTGCCGAGGCAACCAGAGCGAGAACTCGGGCACGAGCGCGAGCAGCACACTGCCCGCGAAGATTGCAGCGAGTGCCGGGAGCACCGACACGATGACCACCCTGAGCGGTTTCCCGAACACCGCCGAGGAAAAGTAGAGATTCATGCCCGCTGGGGGACACAGGAACCCCATCTCCAGCGTGGCGAGAAAAAGTATGCCGAAATGCACCGGGTGGATTTCGTAGCTGATTGCAAGCGGCAACAGGAGCGGCACCAGCACCACAAGCGCTGCGTAGATCTCCATCAGCGCCCCGGCAAGCGCGATGAAGAGCACCAGCGCAAGAATGAACACCACGCGGTCGCTGATCACCGATTGCACCGCGTCGATCGCAAGATCGGGAACACCCGCGTCAATCAGGTAGTTGGTCAGGCCGAGCGCCATGCCCAGGATGAGCATGATGCCGCCGATCAGTTGCGCAGTCAGCAACATGCTGGAAGCAAGTTCACGCAGCCCGAGTTCGCGTCGCACAAGGCAGGAAACCAGAGCCGCATAGAGTGCGGTAAGCGCAGCTGACTCGGTCGGCGTGGCCCAACCGCTCAGCAGCGGCAGCAGCGCCACGAGCGGAGCACAGAGTTCCCAGGCGCTGCGCCAGAGCAGTTTGGCCAGGCGAGGCCGTTCCTGTGGCGCTCGTGCCTCCACCTCAGTCCGCTGCGGCACTTGACCTTGTGGGGATCCCGAACGGCGGGTGAAGCCCCCGAGCAGGAGCAGGCTCGCCACCATCAGAAGCGCGGGAAAGAGCCCCGCTGCAAGCATCACGTTGATCGGCACCCGCGCCAGAATGGCGTACATGATGAGCGGGACCGAAGGCGCAAGGAGCACGCCGAGCGCGCTTGCACTGGTGAGCAGGCCAATCCCGCGATCCTCCGGATAGCCCTTGGCCAGCAACATCGGCAGCAGGATTCCGCCCAGAGCGAGGATCGTCACGCCGCTTCCGCCGGTGAGCGCCGTGAAGGCAGAGCAAAGCAGCGCTGCGGCCAGCACCGTACCCGGCAAACCTTCTCCGAAGAGTCGCGAGATCAGCATGCCCAAGCGTTGCGCAGCGGTGGTCCGGGCAAAGAGCAGCCCTGCGAGCGTGTAGAGCGGCAACGCAGGAAGCGAGGGGTTCACCGTGATGGCGTACTGCGAAAGCGGGATCGAGGCCAGGGGCTGGCCCGCAGCGGCGAAAAGACCCAGGGCAAGGATTGCGATCACCGCAAAGATGGGTGCACCCCCCAGCGCCATCAGAACGGTGAGGGCAACAACCAGGCGAAGATCGCTTGCCTCGGCGAGTGCGGCCGCAACTGCGGTAGACGACGCTCCCGCCACCAGCAGCAGGCCAAAGAGCGGCGCAAGCGGTTGTAATTTCGGGGCTGGGATGAAGCGGTACTGCAAAACGCGACCGATTGCATCGCTGGCCATCAGCCAGGCAAGCGCCGCAAACCCAAGGGGTATGACCGCTTGCACCATCCACAACTCCACGCCGTAGGCAAGCGGCTGTGGCGCCGCGCGCTCGCTCAGCACCAGTTCGAAGCTCGCTCCCGCAAGCACGGCAGCACAGAGGCTTGCGAGCAGCAGACTGATCAGGCGATGCGCCTGCCGCACCGTGGCCCACTTGCCTTCGGCATGGGCCGGCGGGGCCCCGGTGAGGCTCGAGAGGTGCCCAGCGGGATATGCGGCGACCGCCCCGCCCATGCTGAGCACAAGTCCGAGATGCTGGGTCAGCAGCGAGGCATTCACGACCAGACCGCCCAACACTGGCCGGGCGAGGATCTCGAGCGCAGGCACAAGCAGCATCAGGCCAAGCGCCGCCACCGCCACGAGCGACGCAGGTTGCGACAGGACCGCAGCAAGCCTGGAGTGTACGGTTGGCACCTAAGCGCGGACACCTTCCGCCGGGTGTCCCTTCGCGGGACCGGGCTCAGCGGACTCCGGCGCGGTAGGCCTTGACATGGCTCATCACTTCGTCGAAGACCTCCGCGGGAACCAGCTTGCTGCGGATGCGGGGATAGAGCTGCTCGGCAAGGCTGTCCCACTCCTTGCGGTCCTGCGCCGTGGGGCGCACGACCTTGAGTCCGCGCTTGCTCATCGCCTCCACCGCTTCATCAACCTCTGCGCGCGCGCGCTGCCGCACCACCCCACCCACACGCTCACCATGCTCGCGCAGCGCTTGCTGCGCTGGCGCCGGCATCTCGTCGAAGGACTTGCGCGAGAGCACGATCGCACCCACGATTGGCGCCCAGTTGAGCTCAAGCATGTGGTTGGCGGTGGCAAAGATCTGGGTGGCCATCGCGAAGTAGGGGGTGGCGGGCACCACGCTCACCATGCCGGTCTGCACTGCGGGAAGGATGTCGGCGGTTTCAAGCGGCACGGGCAAGTAGCCGAGGTCCTTCATGATCGACTGCTGCTCGGGCTCGTTGCCCCAGGTGAAGAATTTCATGGCACGGAAATCGGCCGGACGCGAAGCCGGCGAGCGCGAAAAAAAACGCACCCAACCTGCATCGCCCCAGGCGAGGACCACAAAACCCTTCGCAAGGAATCGGCTCTCCATCGACACGCGCATGCGCTCGCGCACAAAGTCGACCTCCTCCCAACTCCTGAAGAGGAGCGGAAGCGACTGCATTGCCGAGACCGATTCGTCGATCTCGCGCAGTCCCACCACCGAGAGGAGACCCCCCTGAAGCTGTCCAATCCGGATGCGCCGCACCATCTCGGATTCGCCGCCCTGACTGCCATCGGTGAACACAACGAAGCGCCCCTGCCCGCCGAGCGACTCACGCCAGCGCAGGCCGAGTTCCAGCAACTGCTGATGGTAGACCGAGTTGCGCGGAACAAGGCTGCCAAAGCGCAGGCTCGGCTCGCGCCGCGCCTCGCTCGCTTGCGCGATGCTCGAAAGACCCGCAAGCCCCCAGTACCCCGAGGCGCCAGCGAAGGTGGTCAGCAGCGCGCGACGCTTGAACATTCCGGTTCCTTGATCGAAGGCTCCGAGAGCCTGTGGATGAGCGGGGGTTTGCCCGGGACCCAGTGCAATCCGGGCATCCTGGGGTGTTCGCGAGATTTCAATAAAGGTCCTCGATCCGCGAGAGCAACCATGCGGCACGCGCCGCAGCAACGCTATTTTCCATGCTCGGCACAGTTTCGGCCACGGAGAGTGTCTTCTCCAGGCGTCGACGCAAGGCGTCTCCCGTGCCCCGTTCGCGCGCCTCGGGCAAATCCACCCAGTCGGCGAGCGCAAGATGCAGTGAAGCCTGATTCCGGCCGAACTGCTCGAGCGCCGCCTCGAGCCACTCGCGCGCACGCTGTGGATTGCCACCGGGGCGCACCAGTTCGAAGCCTGCGGCGAGAACGCGCACCGCACCCTCGCCCAGATTGGGATGTTCGCGTGCCAGCCAGGCTGCCATCGCCTCGGCGCGAGGCCAGTCGGCAAGCAGATCGAGGTCCTCCCGGTCGAGGCTGATCAGCGCACCCCACGCAGCGGCCGTCCAGTAGACCGTTTGTGCCTTCGGCGTTGCAGTGCTCGATCCACTGGAGTGGACCGTTTGTGCCTGCGGCGTGGCAGTGCTCGATCCACTGGAGTAGACCGTTTGTGCCTTCGGCGTTGCAGTGCTCGATCCACCGGCCGATGGGGGTCCCGATGCCAGCGCCGGATGCCCAGCTGGGATGCGCCTGAGGCCGGCATTGCGGACCGACCGCAAGCGCCAGATCGCCTCTCGCCGGAGGTCTTGCGCCAGCACCGGATCGTCAGACTCGACGCGCTCTGCACGCGCCACAAGAAAGCCCCAGGCATACCTGACCCGGCTCGCCAGGGCCCAGTCGGCGAAAGCCGGGAGGGTGTCGCAGACCAATCCCAGCGCCGCGAGGCGGTCGGCGAGGTAGGCTGGGCCCTCGAGCGCGGCAGCCTTCTGCTGAATCTGCCCCAGAGCGTCGGCCGTGTAGGCACCCGCGCCAAGGGATTGGGCCGCAGCAGCGTTCATTCCCAGTGCAAACCCCAGCAACCCGATCCGGAGCCACCGCCTCACCCATTGCATACCTTCGGTTCCGTCCCTGGCTGGAGTAAAGCGCCAAATTGCACGGCGCGAAGATGACGGGGGAATGACGACCCCACGTCGTCGAGACCGCATTCCCGAGCCCTGCGCGGTGATTGTCGCGATTCTGTCACGCATGCATGCCTATCCTTCGGCAGTTCGATGAAGTGCTTGCCTGGTTGCGCCACAGCGTTCCTTGCCGGAATCGTGCAAACCCAGCCTGGGCCCAGTGCCCCGCATCCGCACTGGCTGCAAGTCCTGGGGAGCTCCGAGAAAAGTTGTCTGGCTACCGTCAAGTTCCGGCGATCGCCTTCATACCGTGAAGATTCACCGCTCAGCGTGATGAGTTCTGCCGCCCTTGCCTTCGAGTTGGTTGAAGTGAGCAAACACTTCACCGGGATGGAGCGACCCGCAGTCGACAAGGTGTCGTTGCGCCTTGTGGAAGGTGAGGTGGTGGGACTTCTGGGTGCATCGGGCTCGGGCAAGTCAACGCTCCTGCGGCTGATCTGCGGCCTCGAGCGTTGCGATGGCGATCAGGGCGAGGTGCGCACGCCGCTTGGTGTCTTGCAATCGCGTGGACATCTTTCGCGACAGATCCGCAGGTTACGTCAGCAGTTCGCGGTGATCTTTCAGCAGTTCAATCTGGTCGGGCGTCTTGATGTGATGACCAACGTGCTCATGGGTCTTGCCGGCAGGCGTCCGATCCTTCCGCTGATGGTGGGCCGTTTCAGCGCGGCCGATCAGGCACTTGCGCTCGATGCGCTCGCCACAGTGGGACTTGCCGATCAGGCGTTCCAGCGCGCCTCAACCCTCTCGGGCGGTCAGCAGCAGCGCGCAGCGGTTGCGCGAGCGCTGCTTCAGGGCGCACGCGTGTTGCTTGCCGACGAGCCGGTGGCTTCGCTCGATCCGGAGTCCTCGCGCAGGGTAATGGACACGATGACAAGCCTGTGCAAGGCGCACGGCATGACGCTGCTGGTGAGTCTGCATCAAGTGCACATCGCACGGCACTACTGCCCGCGAATTGTGGCAATGCGCGAGGGGCGCGTCCTTCGCGACACTTCCCGCGAGGATCTTGATGACCCCTTTCTCCACCAGCTCTATCGCGGCACCCGCGAAGAGTCCCTTCTCATCCACTGACAGGAAAGGCCCATGAAACTGCTCAAGCAACTGAAGTCCCTTGCCTTCGCGCTCGGCGTGAGCGCGGTCGCAAGCGGCGTTTACGCCCAGGAAGTGAACTTCGGGATCATTGCCACCGATTCGGCCAGCGTGCAGCGCGAACGCTGGGAGCCCTTTTTTGCCGACATGCAGAAAAAGACCGGGCTCACGATCCGCTCGTTCTATGCTCCGGACTACGCGGGTGTGATCGAGGCCATGCGTTTCAACAAGGTGCAGGTGGCCTGGTACGGCAACAAGGCCGCCATGGAAGCTGTGGATCGTTCCAACGGCGAAGTGTTCGCGCAGGTGATGTACGCCGACGGCACCTTCGGGTACCACGCGCTTCTTCTCACGCATGTGGACTCCCCCTACAAGACGCTCGACGATGTCTACAACAACGCCAAGCAGATCAACTTCGGCATCGGTGATCCGAACTCCACCTCCGGCTTTCTGGTACCCACCTACTACCTCTTTGCCCAGCGCAAGCTGGAAGCGAGGCAGATCTTCAAGACGGTACGCAACGCCAGCCATGGCGCCAATATCCAGGCCGTGCTCGCCAGGCAGGTGGATGTGGCCACCAACAATACCGAGGCCTATGAACAACTCGAGCGGACCAAACCTGAACTGATCCGCCAGCTGCGCATCCTCTGGAAAAGTCCGTTGATCCCCAGCGATCCCTTCGTGTGGCGCAAGGACCTCGACCCCGCTGTGAAGGCAAAGATCAGATCCTTCGTGCTCAACTACGCCAAGACCGACCCGCAGGAAAAGGCAATCCTCGGCAAGATCTACAACTACGGGGGATTCCGGGAATCGACCGATGCGCAACTGGTACCCATCCGGCAGCTTGAACTCTTCCGCGACCGCATGAAGATCGAAGGCGATGCCGGAATGGCCGCAGACCAGAAAGCCAAGGCCCTTGCCGACATCGACGCGAAGCTGGCGGCACTGCGCTGAGTTGGAGGGAGCAGACCGCCCAAGCGCTACGCCCGCCGGATGTTTGCCCAGGCCTCTCCCCATTCGCTTGCGCGCGTGCTCGAACATCGGGCTGCGCAGCAGCACGGCCCGCTCTACTACCTGGGGTGGGCCATTGTGCTGGCTGTGTTCGCCCACGCCTGGCAGGGCGCAGAGATCCGGCCCGGCGACCTGGTGCGCGACGCGGGCAACATGGGAACCTTCCTCCAGGACTTCTTCCCGCCCGACTTCCGCGACTGGAAGCTGTATGCGCGGGAAATGCTCGTCACGCTGCACATTGCGCTCTGGGGAACGGTTGCCGCACTCGTGCTGGCAGTCCCGCTCGGGCTGATGAGTGCCGAGAACATGGTGCCCGCCTGGGTCTACCACCCGGTGCGCCGCCTGATGGACGCGTTTCGCGCGATCAACGAAATGGTCTTTGCGATGCTCTTCATCGTCGCGGTGGGTCTGGGACCGTTCGCTGGCGTACTGGCGCTGCTGATCCACACCACCGGATCGCTCGCCAAGCTCTTTTCGGAGGCGGTCGAAGCGATCGATCCTCGTCCGGTGGAAGGCATCCGCGCCACTGGTGCGCATCCACTGGTGCAGATCGTGTTTGGGGTGATCCCCCAGGTTCTTCCGCTCTGGGTGTCGTTTGCGCTCTATCGGTTCGAGTCGAACGTGCGCTCGGCCTCGGTGGTGGGCATGGTGGGTGCGGGCGGCATCGGGGTGGTGGTCTACGAGGTGATCCGCGGATTCCAATACGCCCAGACCTGCGCAGTCCTGATCATCATCGTGGCCACGGTGTCGGTGATCGACCTGATCTCGGCCTACCTGCGCGGCAAGCTCACCTGAAGTGATCCGTTTCTGCGCCTCGGGGTGAGTGCCAGCTTCACCGAGATCGTGGTGGCTGCCGGCGCAGCGAAACGGCTTGGAGCGTATGTGAGCCCGGCCAGCGCCTTGATACTCGTTTATCCGCAGGCCGTACACGGCGCCCTGGGCGAGGCGCTGCGCGGGCAACTCGGGCTGCGCGCCGGGCGCACCTCCGCGCCTCACGCTGCGCGAATCGAGTCGGCACCCGACGGTCTGCTCACCCTTGCGAAGGCAAAGACTGCGGCGCAGCGTTTCTGGTCGGCGTGTCACGCCCGCGCCGCCCGGGCACCAGCCCTCGAGCATGCTACGGGATCAGATCAGGTCCCGGCGCCGATCGGCGACCTGAGCGGGAGCAGCCACGCCCCACCTGCGCTGGTTGCGGTGGGCGGCGGCTCGGTGATGGACCTCGCCAAGGTGATGCGCTGGCTGCCCTCGCCCGCGCGCTGTGCGGTGCTCGCAGAACTCCACGAGGAAACCTGGCTCGCAGCGATGCAGGCAGGACTCGCGGGTGCAACACGCCTTCGTCTGGTCCTCCTGCCAACAACCGCTGGAACCGGGAGCGAGACCACCCCGTATGCAACGCTCTGGGGAAAGCAGAAGCACTCCTTCTACGCCCCAACCGCCTTCGCCGACCTGGCGATCATCGACTACCACCTCACCCTGGGCACACCCTGGACGCTCACCCGCGACAGCGGGCTCGATGCCCTTGCGCACGCGCTCGACGTCTTGTGGAACCGTGCCAGCGACGACCTCCTGCGCGCGAGGGCGACCCTAGTGGCCGCGCAAATCGTGCGGGCGCTGAACGATCTGCGCCGCGCCGCCCGGGCGCAAGCGATGCGCGCACAACCCGACGATCCGGATGCCCGACGCAGGATGGCCGAAGCTGCAACGCAGGCCGGCCAGTTGATTGCGCTCACCGAAAGCTCGCTCGTGCACGCACTCTCCTATCCGCTCACGCTCAGGGAAGGATTGACCCACGGCCACGCATGCGCCCAGTGGATTGCGGCGGTGGCAGCGCTCGCCTGCGCTGCGTCCGCCTCGATCGCCCCGGCGCTCGCGTCGATCTGGGGAGCGGCCGCCAAGGATGGGCCGGATCCGGAGACGGACCTTGAGATGCCCGAGGAAGCTTCAACGACCGCATCGGCTGAGCGCTGGACCGCGCATATCGAGGCCTGGCTTTCCACGCTTGGCGTTGCCAGCCGTCGGACCGACGATGAAGCCGGGCGCAAGGCGCTGGCGACCGCGCTCGACCACCCGCGGGGCCGCAACTTCATCGGCGCATGCGCGCCGAGGGCTGCATAGCTTCGCCCATTACCATCATGCCAGGCAGGGCGTTGCCCCGAGGCCCCTGGTGGAGGCGGGCGCAGCTCGAAAGGTCCTACCAGAACTTGTCCGGGATGTAGCGCAGGCCAAGCGATAACCACCGGTTCACCCCGCTCGCGCCAAACTGTGCGCCCAGGGTCGCATCGATCTGGAAGTCGGACAGGAGGCTGAACCGGGTGCCGAACTGGGTGTAGGGCTTGTTGCGGCTGTCGCCGAAGACCTCGGCAATGCCGAGCCAGCGTTCGTCGAGGCGAAGTTCCGCTCCAACACCCCAGGTTGCGCGGTCCTCGCGCGTTGCGCGGTCCTTCAGCCATCCGAAGTTCACATGCGTGATGAGTCGATCGTCGAGCAAGGAGATCGAAACCGGCACATAGGCGTAGGTGTTGCCGAGCAGATTCGGCCCTGGGTTGACCTCGGGATGAAGGACCCGCCCGAAAGCCAGACCCATGCCCCACCCGCCCGGAGCGAGGCTGCGAAAGAGCGTCTTGCCCTGGAGGATGTAGTCGCTGCTCGAGGAAGTCGCATCGGGGCGCGCAAGGCCGCCTCCGGCAGTGACTTCGAAGTTTCCACCCGGATTGCACGCCGGCAATGCCCATACCTCGCGGCTTGATGGGTAGATGCGACTCCAGGACTCCACCTGGCAGCTCCCCGCCGTGGTCAAACGCGCATCGTCGGTTACAAACGGGCGTGCCGCACGGGCATCGGAGGCGCAAACGGCCGCAGCCAGCAGCCAGGCCGCGGCAGCTGCTCCTGCTATGCACCGCATGAGTCTGGTCCTGATTGCATTCAGGCTTCTCCTTCCTGAGGCGCGATCGTCACGGCAACGCAGCCTTGCGTATGCCGCGGACCCTTCGGAGGATAGGTCTTGAACTTGAAGGTTCTGTGAATCGAAGAGGCCTGGATCAGCCACGATCGCGCAGTGTCAAGGGCACTGTCAACGACGGCATGCCAGCAAGCGCCAAGCCGACCCTCGATCAGGTGCGCTGCGGCATTCTCGACCAACGCCATGCAATTCGAAGGTATCGGCGTTAAGGGTTGGATGGATGGCTTGCTGCGCACGGAGAATCCGGTGAAATCACACCCGAGACGATGTTGATTTACCCGAGTGGCTTGCCCGCGAAAATGCTCGCTTCGCTTGGGACTCGTTGGGGTTGGAATTGGGCGAAGTACCCTCTACCGCCGCCGCAGGTTCGCCCCCCGGGGGGTTGCCCCCCGGGGCGCTTGCGCCAGAACAGAAAGTTCGACAGGATCTTAGGTGCCAATCTCTCCGCCATCCTTGCGCGTGATTGCGATCGTTGCTGAGCGAGGACGACCGCCCGAAGCGCCATCTGGCCAGCTTGAGTACTTCCTTGGGGTAGCAGAGATATCCGCATCGCCACCATCCTCACCGGGGTGCTGGATATTAATGAACATGGTTTTCCGATCAGGTGTCATGTGTGCGCCAGTGATTTCGCACTGGTTTGGACCGACAAGAAAGCGTTTCACTTGGCCAGTTGCTGGATCAGCCAGTAGCATCTGATTATTTCCAAGGTTCTTGTAATCTGCGTTAGTACGACTTAGATCGGGAGCCATGATTCGGGATGTTGACACATCAGTCTGAATCCACATGTAACCCGCATCATCCACCCAAAGTCCGTCCGGGGATCCAAAGTCATCCCCGTTGATCGTCCCCTTTTTGAGCGTGTCTGACTGCATCTTGTCGCCAGCCTTAAGAAAGATGCTCCAGGTGAAGCTTGTCGCCGCGGAATCGCCGCCCGCATCTCTCCATTTCACGATGTGGCCGTAAGGATTGGGGCCTGTCGGGTTCACTTTATCGGTCGGCGGTCGCGCAGTTCCCCCTGGGGTGCTGCCGTCGGAATTGTTACCCGAGGCCGGCGTGGTCCCGCGCCGACTGTTGTTCGTGAGGGTTACAAAGACGTCGCCGTTGTTTCGATTAACCGCAACCCATTCTGGCCTATCCATCATGGTAGCGCCAGCCCGGTCAGCGGCCTGTCGGGTACGTACGCAAATATCCCCCAACGTATCCCAGCCATTAGCCTGAGTCAGTCCGTTCTTACCCGGCGAAAGCTCAAGCCAGCTCCCTGTTCCGTCATCGTTGAATTTCGCAACATACAGAATTCCGCTGTCAAGCAGGTCCACATTTTTTGCGCGATCGTTCATGTCCACCTTGCCAGTACTCACAAACTTGTAAATGTACTCGTTCACCTCGTCGCAGCCCATGTAGACCGCGATGCGCCCGTCTTTGGTGAGCATCCATTCGCAGTTCTCGTGTTTGAAACGCCCGAGCGCGGTTCGCTTCACGGGTTTTTTCGAGGGGCTGTAAGGGTCGATTTCAACGACGTAGCCGTGACGGTTAGCTTCATTGGGCTCCTTGCTCAGATCGAAACGGGCGTCCTGCTTCCACCAGGGATAGAGTGCCACGTCATTCGGCACATACCCAGTCTTCGACAAACCGTAGCGGCGTTGCAAGGCATTCGCGGTCCAGGCCGAATCGTCGGTACCGAAAACGCCGTTGAAATTTTCCTCGCAGGTCAGGTAGGTGCCCCAGGGTGTAAAGCCTGCGGCGCAGTTGTTAATCGTCCCTTTGACAATCACACCTTGAGGATCAGCGCTAGTCTTCATGAGGGGATGCCCTCTCGCGGGCCCGTTGATGTCCATGTCAGTGTCTGCATCAATTCGTCGGGCGTATGAAGAAGACACCACCTTCCACTTGCTGTCGGACTGCTTATCAATCTGCACAACAGAAACGCCATGGGCGGCTTTCGATTTGGCCACACCCTCAGCACTCGGCCAGAGGGAGGAGGGACCAATGAGCAAGCCTGGGTCCACATACTCGTGATTCACGGCCCAGAGGCCACTCGTGGAGGATGTTGATTTCCAGTCCGGCAAGGAGTAAAAGTGACCACCGTCGTGGTGCATACCGGACTGCAAGCGCTGCTCTGCGGCGGTGTTGCTACCATCCTGCTTAAACGCGGGGGAAGTTCCATTGATCGGATCGCCCCAAGCGTAGACCACCTGCACCTGATACTCCGCGGGTACCTCCACGGCATCTTTTACCGACACAGGGACGCTGCTGAAACCCAATCGGGGCACATCGGAATTCGAGTCGCCACAGCCCTGCACCAAAGGCGCGAAAAGTCCCAGCGAGAGTGCACCGCTTCCGTATCGGAGGAAGGAGCGGCGGGAGATACCGCGGTCCACGACCTCCACCAGATGCTCGTTTCCAGAGGTGTTCGAAAGTCCGAGATCTTCGTAATCCATGATTCAACTCCTTCTGTTAATGTGACCTGCGGAGATTGCCGCAGACGCTAACCTTCGCAAATAATTGGGACAAATCGATGACACGCTCCCTCTTCGCAGCCTCGTTCTCCATCTGGCTTGGAACATCGCTCCTGGCTTGCGGCGGCGGGGCATCCGGGCCTGGGAGCGGTGGAGTCTTCGGCCAGCCCACGGGTGGCTTTGACCCAACATCCGTCGCGTTGATTGAAGGCGCCCCCGAGCCTTCGCCCTTGGGTTTCGATCCATCCGTGACTCGCCAATGGCACATCAGGAACTTCGGCCAGTACGGCGGAGTTGTCCAGCAGGATCTGCGGCTGTTCGAAACAGGGCTGCCTGGAGATGTGTTGCTCACGGGCAAAGGGACCCTTGTCGCGGTGCTCGATGGCGCCGTCCAGGTAAGTCACCCCGACCTGCGGTGGCGTTTTGCAAACACACCGAGCCACAGTTACCGCACCCAGAGCTCAGATCCCTCGCCGCCCGTCGGAGCCGCCGATCGGGCCTTCGACGACAGCCCAGGAGCTATCGATGATGCGCACGGCACTGCGGTTGCGGGCATCATCGCCGCAACAGCCGGAAATGGACTCGGTGGACGCGGAGTTGCCCCAGGTGCCCGCCTGATGGCTCTCGATGTTCTCGTCGATCCTTCCCTGAGTAATCTGGTCGACGCAATTGCGCGTTCAGCGCAGGCTGGAGCCTCTGTGATCAACAACAGCTGGGGGCCTCTTGATCCACAGGCGGGAGGAGACCGAAGCTTTACTGTTGCGCCAGCCGCTTGGAAGCGCGCCGTCGAACAGGCAACGTCCACAGGACGAAACGGTCAGGGCACCGTGGTTGTCTTTGCTGCGGGCAACGGTGGGTTGGACGGCGACCGCTCGGACTACGATGAGTTCACAAACGATCCCAACGTGATCGCAGTGGGTGCGGTGGACGATCGCGGCATACCCATATGCTTTTCGGAACCCGGAGCAAACGTGCTGGTGACCGGATTTTCGGGCGTTGATCTACGTCGCGGAGTAGATCGTCCCGGCATCTTTACGACCGACATCGCGGGACCCCGAGGCTACAGCAAGCTGGATCGACAAGACCTGGAACCAGACCCCGACTACACCCAACTCTTTGACGGCACCTCTGCAGCAGCACCGATGATCAGCGGACTTGTTGCGTTGATGCTTGAGACGAACCCGAGACTGAGCTGGCGCGACATCCGCTGGATTCTCGCAAGCACCGCACGACCCACGGGCTCGGGTCGCTGCGGAGGGCAGTTGATCACTCCAGCGGCTTCGAGCCTCAATGCCCACGGATTTCACCCGCGAACTGGTTTTGGAATTGCGAGCGCAAGCGCAGCCACCACCATGGCCCGGGATTTCCTGGGTCTCGGGGAAGAGGTGATCTGCGATTCGGACAGGATTCCGATCGATGCTGCGCAGGGGTCGATCCCGGATGCCTCCACCGTGGGGGTTTCTGTCAGCCGCAGTGTTGGTGCGGACTGCCCAATACGACGCGTCGAAGCAGTTGAACTCTCGCTTGCAGTTGACCACCCCTACTCTGGCGATCTGCGCATCCGGCTTACAGCCCCAAGTCAGAAATCGGTCGATCTCAGCGAGCCCCATGCCTGCAAAGGAGACCCGAGCCAGGAGGCCTGCACCCCGATCCGCGATGGCTTTCGCTTCGGCATCGTGCGCTTCATGGGCGAAGCGCCGGCAGGTACCTGGGTCCTGAGGATTTCCGACGAAGCAAGCGACGACACTGGACGGC
>Ga0194133_10004553_pt1 | contig 18438 bp, 18 predicted proteins | sample TA2KigOf40mmetaG_FD_155448 | JGI IMG/M metagenome (GOLD analysis project Ga0194133, IMG submission 155448) | Freshwater microbial communities from Lake Tanganyika, Tanzania - TA2015055 Kigoma Offshore 40m | ecosystem: Environmental > Aquatic > Freshwater > Lake | place: Tanzania: Lake... | reverse complement strand
AATCAAATTCAGAAGTACGTTAAATGTCAAATTTTCGTTACTTTCAAATTTGCTGTAGGCCTTTTGAAACTTATCACGAGTGATGTTGCACATGGCTTTTAAATCTAAATGACAAATTTAGCTTTTCAAGTGGCTCCCGAACAACAATTCAACTGAGATAAAAATCTCACCCTCTAAACCTTTACGCAAAACATCAATTGCAGTCACCTCTTTTACAGTTTGGATACGAAGAATCATCTAAAAGTGTGCAAAATGACGGAACAAAAAGACGTAAGATAGCAATTGAGATTTTTACCTGGTCTTCTGCTGGATGGGGCATCGAGTAGCCACAAAATATAACCTGAGGATTCCTTAGAATAACGTTTTTAAGGGCATTACCCAACGTATGAGTCTCACCTCTAAACACGAAAGTTCTACAACTCTCGTTTGAATTGCTATCACCAGCCAACATAACCTGATACAAAATAAAAATGGTATAAAATATAGCTATATGTATGTATCAAATTGAGCCAAAAAAGTTCTTACCAGACTTCCCTTCTCAGGCTCAGACATGATGTAAAAGATCCACACTAATGGACGACACTTTTATCTCTTGTTTTCATTGCTAATTTCTTGCACGTGCATTCTGATTTGTTTGTTTGTAACTTAACTTTTCAGTTGTAGTTTATGCTCTCTCCGCAGACACAGCTTATGGCTCTAGGATACTAAACTGAATTTTTTAGATTTCTTTGATTGGTTACACAGACATCGAAGTATTTGTCATTTTCCCCCATGCAGTTGCCATGCTCGGTGCAGCTCCTTTATCCCAAGCAAAGTGACGAACCAATCAGCTATCTCCTTTATAAGCTCTATAAAGTCTATATTGTCTCCATTTTTGTTTCTAACTTTGGTGGCCAGCCTAAGAAATTTCAGTTTCCAAATCCAATTTCAACTTCAATCGCAATGGCTTTGGTAAACCTCAGTCGAGCAAGACTTGCAGCTATTGCTTCTGAAAGATGTTTCTCAACATCTTTGTCCAAGGCGATGCCAGTTCATCCCGTTTACTTCAAGTTGAAGGAAACGCAGAAGAGGTTTCAGGCTAACCATCACTTGAAGGTCGGTTAAAATTTACTGGAAATATTTTATTGTCCCTAATGCTAATATCTTATTACGAACTTTTTAAGGTTCATTTGAAGGGAGGACCCACGGACAAAATTCTTTACAATATTACTCTACTCACCGTGGCCATAACCGTAGGCTTAACCCTGAACTTCTTTTACAAGTCAATCTTTCCACCCAAGCCACAGTAGAATCTTTCAGATTCATCGTAGTTTTTGTCTATCTATCTACGTAGAAAATAAAACATTCTTCATTTATTATCTTTCTCTTTTGAAACATAAATTCACTTAACAAGGATCACAAGTGGGTTCTAAGGTCAGGTGGATTCTGGCTTACAGGTCTAGAAGAAAATCAAGCTCGGGGTGAGATGGATTATACTAAATTTTGCAAATGCTGGTGAGTAGTTGTGAAAAAGGTATCTTTGGTCATGTTCATTTAGAGAACAATCTAATTAATCTTCAGAATCCATCTTTTCGTCGACATCGTCGAATTCCGCATCAGGTTCATCTTTTTTGGCCTGAAACAATTAAGTGAAAATATAGTACAGTCTATCCCTCGTCAGAGACGGTGAAACAACGCATGATATTTTCAAGCTGACCCTAAACTTACTTCCTCGTACTGATCCCGAAAGTTTTCAGGCCTGCATTTATAGATCGTGGATACCCATTTCAAAATCTCACTTTTCTTGACTTCAGCGTGGGCCCGCGACCCCCAACGATACTCAAGCACAGGATTTTCCGAGTCTCCAGTTTTGGACTAATGGGAATAACAGATTTTTAGGATGACTTAAAAGTTAGTTGAAATTTTATCACATATACCTTTTCAACATGAAGAAACTTTTGCTTGGAAGCTATTTCCTTGTCTATGAATTGTTTAACATTCCCGCCAGGAACAAGAAGGTATCTTGAGTGTTTAAAATATAGATTTTGTACAAGTAATCCATTAAAGTTTCAAAAAAGATCTCAAACTATTACCTCGACTCTCTTGAACTTTCGCTTGGATTATCGCCATGAAGTCCCAGCTTAGTAAGAAAGGAAAGGATCTTATCTTCTTTGACCACACCACCTGACATGAAAACTAAACCGAGAAGGGCAGTAATGAGTCCTATAAGAAATCTCTCCATTACATATTCCTATTTGGCTTATGCGATAGAAAAAAGTTTGGTTTTTTTAAAGCAATGAGAATACCTCTGTGCGCTAATTCTGTATCAGATAAAAACAAATGGTTGGTATCAGATTCTGTGGGTGTCACCTGATTTATCAGGATGTAGGTGTACTTCTCAAAGGGTAACTCTTTAAGTGTCAACCCAAAAGTCTGGTCAAGTCTTGACATTGCATCGCTGGATGTTGACATGAAAAACCAAACTTTGCATGGGTTTTATTGATCATTTTGCTTACTTTTGAAACCTGAAAATTTCTTCTTTACATTCATTGCTTTGTGAGCTTAGACCGACATTTCGAAAGATTTCGCTTCTTTTCAAAGGAACCTTTTTCTGCTCCTGTAAGATTAATTAACTGAGTTGAATCGATCAATTCGAAATAGAATGAATGCGTCTGAAGCTTACCTGAGTGAGAACGAAGAAAACTATATCCGAAACAAATTTTTGGCGTTCCTTTAATCGAAGAGAAAAACATCTTTTTTATTTTATCTAATTTACTTGAAGCTTGTGAAAATCACTTACATCTGAGCTCAGAACTTTTGATGAGCTTTGGGTTTGCTTTTGAAGCCTTTGCGTCTGACTTTGTTGAGTCGCCATTTCAGATTCTTCAGGATATAATAGTGACTGAAGATATTTAAGAAGCAACGTAAGTGACTGATTTTATATTATTTACCAAATCTGCAAACCATAAAAATTTAACATTCGGCGGCAAATTGCAAAATAGAATAGAATACCATTGGTCGAATCACAGATGTCTACGACTGCTTAACATCTTTTCGGCAACCTCGATTAAAATTTGAAAGTCTCAAACTGGAACTGAGTTGATATGCATCAACAGAACTTTTGTGATATTTTAGTGCAAAAAAATATCAAAATAGTTCTCTTTACATAACTAGTCTATTTTTGGAGTAATTTTTATTTGTATTACAGATGAATTCATTCTATTTTTAAGGTTCTTTTCTAGTTGTTCTAGATAGAAAAAATCCATATGTGAATAAAACCTTTTCTTTAAAACTATTATTTAATAAAAAATTAATTGACAAACCCTGAATTTAGTTGGATGAATTTCCTCTAACAGGTTAGTGAAAATAGTTGAAAAGAAAAAGATGATTATTAGAGAGTCTTATTAAATCATTATTTACTTCAAATTCATGAAAGAAAATTACAAAATAATTTTTTTGATTGTTTATGAAGAAGGATACAGAAATGCTCTTTCAGTCAGTTTATCAAAAGTAAGAGATGCAGAAAATTTTAAATACATATATAAATATAACTTCGTTTAAACCTAAATTCTAGAAAAAAAATTGACAACAAGCCTGTGCAAATTGAAATGGACTGACAATTAAAATTGAGGCGCCTTGCTCTTCTTTAATGATTGAATTCAAATTGGGTTTTAGAAAAAGATAGGAAAGTAAAGTTGCGTCTGAGGGATTGCAAGGTTTATTTATGATCTTCCTAACTTGCTAATCTTTTCATAAATATGGGGAAAGGCTTTTTCACATCCCAGCTCCTTTCTGACCTTTTCATAAATTCGGAGATTGAAGCTGCAATTGGCAGAGGAAAAAAGTGTAAGTGATAGGAAAAAGGAAACTAATCTTAAGGATTCAGAAATTTTACACACCTAAACATTTCGTAGTATTCCTCAAGGGTAAGTTGAGTTTCTGCATACGGTGCAACATACGCTTCATTGTCAATGGCCCAACGTTCCATACGCCTCTGAGCCACTACAGGGTCGAAATTTTTCAACGGGCTTTCGCTATTAATAATTTGATAAATTTTAACACAGACAAAAATAGAGTCTATTGGCAAAAACTCGGTTGGATTCTACAATTACCCGTAAATTCCCACATCAACGTGAACATCTTGGATGTGAAACATCGAGAATTTCTCCAGCCCCTTGTGGACCACGTGTCTTGTCGGACACAACCAGATAGGATAAACTCTTGTATTGTCATCAGTAAAAAGAAGTGCCTCTTCCAAAGTCTCTAATTTGAATCCAAAGTCCTGGAACGTGAAAAATTTTCAGCTTTGCCCTTTTTGTGAGAATGTTATTTAGAGTTTTACAGCTACCTGAATGACGAAGCGGTAATTTTGCTCCTTAGGAACAATATTCTGTCTCATCAACTTGAGCAATGAAAACCTGGGTGGCATGGACCATCCAAGCAAGAATCTGAACACTGGATTATTGGCAAAGCACATGATGTATTGCATCATCCAGAAGTAAGACCTAAATTTTAGGTTTGGTTATATTAGTTTATCATTCCTTCAACAATTTTAAACTTTAAAGAGCCGCACCTGTTGTGTCTGTGAAAGAAATCAACTGTCGGCATGTACTCATAATCGAGAGTTTTAGAACTCAAGAAAGTCTCGACATGCTTGTAGAACCACGGCTTATACCACCTGCCAAAGTTGTTCAATTTGCCCGGCTCATCACACGTGTCGACAAAGACACCGCTCATGATGACACCTATTGATACTTAAAATTAACTTTCTTTAAGGAGGGGTTTTTCTTTTGTGTTACCTTCGTTTAACGAGTACATGATTCCCTCCACTGAATCCACGGCCGGGTCATTCGTAACTTTGGTAAAAGTATCGACCACCTCCCTTAGAGTGTTTACAGGGTGATAGGTCAGCCTATTGTTTTGTAAAAATATTAGAATACAAATGAGAACCGCTGGTCAAGAGTTTGAAACAATTGGGACTCACTTAATGTAGGGCTTGTACGGAATGATGTCTACATCAACGGAGACAAGAAACCCCAGAGTCCCATAGCTGAACGGGATGGCGGAAAAGAGCTCGGGGCGCTCAGTAGGAGAGCAGCTGAATAAAAACAGGATTTCACCATGCGAAAATATAGTCAAAGGGAAATATTGAAATACATGTCTGTTACTCACAAGACACGAGATCCGTCGGCGAGGACCATTTCAAATCTTTGGCAAATATACTTGAAAGTAAAAAGCGACGATGGAATGTGGCACACGATTTTGGAAATGTCGAGACAAAAGCGTCACTACCTGAAACAAACCATACTTGTGGCTCGTCGATTCTATGCCTCCTCCCATCACAAGCCCGCCGATGGTGAGGTCGTCCAATTCAGGCACTACCGGTAGAGTCCAGCCTTTTTGGATGAGATAGTCGTTGAGGACACCGATGGAGACCATCGGCTCGACCCGCACCATTTTCTTTTTCTCGTCGACGTGCAAGATGTCAGACATGTCCACTGCAAGAAAAGGAAACCGATGAAAAGGGAAGAGGGACCCTCCTGCGGCCCGCCTCGGTCTCACCCTTGATTTTGTGCAGCCTGTCTTTGTAATGTAGCCTTTGGATGCTGATGGACTTCCAGCCTGGCCTGGCCGTGCACATGGGAACGGCGGAGCCAGTGGCGATCCATTCTTTCACTTGGTCTTGGACATCCTCCACCTTCTTGTCGTGGTCTTTGAAGGCCTTTTGACTGTCCTTCCACAAGTGAAAAAGGGTGTACATTTTGAAGTAGACATCGTAAAGAAGTGACACCGGCACTAGAAAGATTGTGAAGATCCACATGTGTTTGTCCATGAGATAATAAAGAAGTCCCTCGTTGGGATTTGGAGGGTCTTCTACCTTGGCCTTTCCCATTTTCTTCAAACAGTCGGACAAATCTTACATAAACTCTTCAAAGTCATGAGTAAAACCAACCGTGGAGAGAGTTTGGTCCGTGCCTGTGACTGTCGGTCTGACGGCCTAGTTCGACGAGAGCTAGCTGGACTGCTAGAGTAAAGAGTGACACCGATTGCCATACTATTACTTGCATATGTTCGGTCGGTCGGCGCTCGCACACGTAGGCCACAGCTGGGCTAACTCACCTGGATCAGGTAGGTGCATGGATGACGGGATGATTGAAGCAACGGATGCATATAGATGAGAGTGGGGGAGACTGCCCGGCCGTTTGCGGTCTGCCACACGTGCAAAGACTTCTTTCTGGACAGACACCGACGGCGAAACCTGCCACCTCTGAATTAAATGTCAAAACAAAATGCAAAAATGTTTCTTCAAATTCAAGTTGTTTACAATTTTATTTGAATGCTTTGAGCCTCCAATTCCGCGAGTTCAACAAGAAGGGTAAGTGCTGAAACTGCCACGTACTTCTTTGTCCTATTAGGAAAGACCCTATTTAGAATGAAAATATTTTAAAGCTATATTTACGATCTGTCAATCTTTTATATCTTCGTGTGTCTCCTTGCTTATTCTCTTGGTCACTTGGTTTGTAAACAAATGAACGAAAACTGCATGTGGAGTGGAGTATAAATAATTTTCAAATATTCCAAAGTTCAGACCTTGAAGATAAAGGCTTTTTCTTAAAACACGGCTCACGTTTTTGGGCCAACTTGTCAAGAGAGGTTCGTCGCTTATCAGTTGCGGGCCCATCCTGCGCCATCCCGCCATCCTCCACCCCCCTGTATAGTATAGTCGGACCTACTTGCAGGCCGCGGCAGGTAAATACAATAAGTGAAAACTGAAAAGTGTGCATTTATGAATAAAGGTTGAAAAAGTGGCGTAGAGAAATTTTTAGACATTTCTTATTTAAACCTTACCAATGCCTTTAATAAAGGAGTGCGACTCTAGAGTTAAACTTGCAAATTCTTTCTTCATTCCTAGTTGAACGTCTATTTTAGTATTTTCTACGAGGTGAGTCAAGGAACATGTCTGTGCAAGTATCGCCGTTTTTTTGAATGATGTTTTTGTGAAAGAACACGTCGAGAGCCTGATGACGTCCAATCAGCCGGGAGGGAAGCGCCTCCTCAAGTCAAAGAGCGGTCTGAAAATGGTATTTCAACATGACAGGGAGACGGCCCCTTGGGATTTGGCGGAACCGCCGTGGGTGCCAGACGAAGAGGTAACGTCTCAATCTTTTTATAAAAAGATTCACTTCTAGATGTGGCACACATTTTTTTAATTTAAGACAGCCTATTGCTCGGCGTGCCATCTTAAATTCGACTTTTTGAGAAGAAAGGTATGAAAAAATTGTGTCCTAGTACTTACCTATCCTGCGGTCTATTCAGACTCTATTTTTCAGCACCACTGCCGCAGGTGTGGGAAAATATTTTGCGCCAAGTGCTGTTCGGCTCGTGTTCAGTTACACAGGGTAATTCACGAGAGAAAATGGCGGAGAACCTTTCTCCAACAAATGCGACCTAACCCTAAACCCTTTTCTGATAGATGGGATTCGTTGACCCCGTCAGGCATTGTGTCACGTGCTCTGCTACAACTCAAAGCGAAGCTGATTTTTTCGACAACCAAATCAAAGTTCTTTTCAACGGTGAGACAAGCGCAAACCTTTGCGTTTTTAAGACATGTTTAACAGACCTTGTTTTGTCAGGAGCTGCTTTTCACGTTTCCAATGAAAGCGGTGCCGCGAGCACGCCTTCCTCGGGAGACACGAGCTTCGGAAGTGGAATAAGTAATCCCTCTACAAGGTGGTCAATGTTTATGGAGTAATGATCATCCAAATATTTAAATACCTATCTACGTTTCTAAGCTCAAAAGATGGACCACGTTTGTATTACCTGAAACTGTCTTCCGACCAAAGATCCTTGGTCTTTGACTTGTACGAGTCGTCGGCTGAAAATGGCTCTGTTCGAAGCGGTGCAGAACCTAGCTCTATTCAACCTATTGATATGTCTAAAGTTTTGATGACAGAGGTGCATCAAGAAGGTGGCGACAAAAAAGGTTACAAATTTTTGTATTCATTCGTTTTTCTCTCGACGGTCCATTTAAATTTCCGTTTGTTAACATTTAGATGAGGTCAACGCGATTTCCTTGCACGTAAGGGTACCAAGTGATGATGAAAATCAAATACTAAAGTTGGCTGCACCTCCAGAACCGAGCAGGAAACCGTCTGTTCAATTTATCAATGCCTTGGTCAAGGTAGCCTGAAACGTCGTGAAAATTCGAGAAAACCAATGTAAAATTTTTCAATACTTTTTATAGGGATTGCAAATGTTGACCACGACAGAAAATTGTTGAAACCATGACTCTAAGATTTGATGCAATAGTGCCAATGATGTGTTTTAAGATTAGCATGTTCAATTTTATCTTTTTCTTTAAATCTCAAAATTTATTTTATCAAAAGTGATCCTGATTGTTGGTCTTCCACATACGTGATAATATATTTTTATCAGAAAGTCTTTTGCTTCTTGCGAGGTAGTCCTATTATGTTCCCATAAAGACAGTCATCTTGATTCAACTTTTATTTGAAGTGAAAAATAATTATAAAATACATTTTTAAAAGTATCACACGATTGCAAGACTTAGTTTAATTCAGTAAAAATAAAGGGTTTATTTGTAATACAGATCATAGGTGTTAGTCAAACGTAAAAATTTAAAATAATTTGATCAAGGAATAAAATTTTACTCGTTGTTATTGTTAGAGTATTGCAATTTCCTCAGGGTGAAGAGCTTTTTTCTCTCTCGCTCCAACTGGGTCTCCAGCTCTAAAACTTTAATTTGTATTTCCATCTCCAGCTTCTTTGACTGGTGAACAGACAATTTTTCCAGGTCTAAAGCTTCATTCTCTGCATCTGCGCGGCATGCACGGGACGTAGCTATGACTTGGGCCGTAGCCTCTGCAACTTTCTTTGAAGCTGCCGAAAGTCCGGCCAAGTTGCTGGATTCTTTTCTGGCTTTGACTTTTGAAGCAACAACCATTTGTGCAGTGCTGCTGGCAATCTCTTGCGAGGCGGCAATCAACTCTTCAAACTTGCCTTGATCGTTGAGGACTGCGTTGGCAGATTCGACGAGGACCTTGGCACCACGCCCAATATCCTTTGAAGCTAAATATTTTGATAGGAATCATACTTGACAAAATTCATAGAACAATATTCATACCTGAAACAAGCCCTTCAGACCACTTTTGATTTTTCCTGTAAAACTCAGGCCTCGAGTTAGTTCCAAGGGCAACCGATTCTGAAGTTATTTCATTTTGAAGTTTTCTACCATTCTTTACTACTTCTTGAATGGCAGCAAAAAGTTTGCTGCAAGAATCGAGAATCTTCATATCTACATCGATGTTGGGCTTGCTCTGTTCATTGTTGCGAGCCTCTAGCATTAGCTTCTCGAGGGAAGCTGCAGCTTCTTCAATGGTGGCTTGCATATCGAAAATTTCTTTATCCACAACATCAGTCAGATCCCACTTGATTCCTCTTGCAAAGTCAGCTTTTTTTCCAACCTCATTTTGGAACGAAATCCAGTCTGGTGCGTCTGTTGAAAGCTGATCAGTTTGCAAAAACGAAATCACTTTTGCAGCCAAATCGTTTGCATCTTTTAAGTCAAATGTCTCGGCACTAGCATATGGCTGGAGCTTCATCAAGGCCAACATGAGATAAAATAACAAGTCTGCCTTAGCTGAGAGCTGGCTTATGGCCTGACCACCTAAGTTGTCTAATAAAATTTCTCTATCAAAGATTTCACTTATTGCAGGGGGATTTTTATGAGGAAAGTTTTGCAAGTGTGCCAATAGTGTATTCATTGACTTTCCCACTTGTTGCTTCCAAACCATTATACTTTCATCCAACACTGCTTTGCCGTTTATGACCTCTGTTTGTAACTGAGTAATTTGCATTTTAAGATTTTCCACCTCCAAATCAAGCTTCTTGATAGTATTATTTTTCTCCTCCAAATGTCCGTTCAAAACGGACTTCTCAGCAAAAGTTTCACTTTCTTGTTCTTCTTTTAGCCTGTTAAGTTGTCTTTCCTTATCTTCAACTTGAGCCAAAAGGGTTTCCATTTTCAAACGCGCACCCTGAAGCATTCCAACCTTAAAAAATTGATATTGTAGTAAGAGATATTTGTTATTTCTGTGTGTAGCTTCCCTACCAAGTCTGTTCCATGCTGAATACCAACATTTCCCAAAAATTCTTCGATTGCACCCTCCAGATATTCTGACTTTTCTTTGGTCTTATTAAAAGTGGCTTGTAAATTGTGCAGTTCCTTGTCAGAGTCACCCCTCTGTCTTAAAAGGTTGATGTGTTCCTTGAAAAATGTAAAAAAAAACCAGTAAAAATTTCGTCACTTTCATATAAGCATAGAAACATGAATAAAATCTCACCATTCTTAACTTTTGATAAGCGCTCTTTAGTTTTTCCAGCTTTGCAGCCTCTTCTGCGTTTGATGTCGACGTGGATGCTGCTGCAGCTGCCGCTTCGACGGCCATCTCGTGCTGTTTTTTCAAATTTTCTATGTCCTGTCGGTATGCTAATTGACATGACTGAAGTTGATGTTCTCTTTCTTCTCTGACTCGTTGCTCTTCTTGCAAAGCACCTATTAAATGCTGATACTTTTCTAAAACTTCATTGTAGTCGGTCTGCAATTGCATTTGGGCATCGTCGACTTGCTGAATGCTTATAAGATTTCCCATTCCATCATCATCATCATCTTCGACGAAAGGTGGGAGTGGCCCTTTGTCTAGACTATCCACTTGCTCCTCATATATCTTGTGCAAGGAATTAAAGAAATGGGAGAGGTCACTTGCCAACTCAGGTACCTATAGACACAAAATAAACGTATGAAAAGATTTTAGGATTTAATATACTCAAAATGGGTTGTAAAAGTATTTGTGCCGTTATCCACAGACAATTCTCGTTATAATTTACGATTCAAGTTAACTAACTATTAACTAAATATAGAGACAAGGTCTGTGTTTCAGGATTGATTTCAGATAACTCTGTTTTCACCTGTAGTATTCCTCGAAGATATTGGATTGTGCTTAGCTTGAGATAGATTTTTCGTAGTTCTTCATAAATTTCTTTAAAACGTTGCCTGTGACCTGCTAGCGTGTCCCAGGAAAGATGTCTATGCAGCGTTCGAAACATTTTTCCTAAGACATCCACAATTTTGCTGGAGTCGTGAGTACAAGCAATCACTGCTGATAAACGACACTGTCCTGAGGCTGTCATCGAGTTTGCCTTTGAAGGCGGAAAAGTGTCCAACACAAGTTTTTTGAGCTGCAATTAAAAAATACAAATAAATTTCTAATGTGAAAAAGTTGAAAAAATAATCTTATATGGTGACATTTGATACATCAAGTTGAAATCGAAAGTCTGTAATTTGATTGATATGTTTTACACGATCAAAAGCAAAATATATGAGCAAATGGATTAAATTGGGGATGTGTGTGTTTGTCTTTACTTTTGACTGATAAGTGCCGATTATTTGACGAGGGATTTGCGGAACTTTGAAGTTTTTATCAAAATGATGTACGTGCTAAATAATAATTAATTTACAAATTGTCACCTGAATAATTGACTCTAACAAGTCAAGAAGGTCAATGGCCAGCTCAAAATTCTTGGAAGCATCAAAAGACATGAGGGTCGTTTCTTTCAACACGAAATTTGCTGGCAAATCGGGATACTTGTGAAAAAACTTCAGTTTGCTTATGATCAGTTGACCAAAGGTGGCAGATAACCTGCCATAAGAAGCAAATTCTGTCCTCGAGTTGCGGTGGTATTTCGACATCTGGTCTATAAAGGGAATGTCCTCGAAGATGTCTTTGACAACATTCGCTTGCCCATCTTGCAAAACTCTGTACAGGATGACAAGAAACTTCCATAAGACAACCTCGTTGGCATGAAGGCTCGCATAGTCTTTGACATAACGCAAGAATACAGTTCCTCCTTGGGTTGAGTAGGTCCCGACGATCAGAGTCCTGACATGTTTTTCCTTGGGCGCAGCCTCATCTACGCTCAACGACTTCAGTATTGCATTCAGCTGGTTCCTCTCAAAATCAAGCCTTTCCTGTTCAAGAGTGTTTGGACGGTTGGGATTGAACGGAACGTTCGACAAATTGGGCAAAGTCACACGACGATGTACCGCCATCTTTCACCAGTTGCTTAAATATTACCATTCATATTTTCTAAAACAAAGCTTGGAGGGTTTGAAAGACAAAAAAAGGATTCGTGTGAAAATGTTTTACCTGGTATATAAACTCATAGTTTCATCTAGAGATTTATCACAAAAGAATCAAAATCTGACAGAAAGTAAAAATGAATCATACGTCATTGTACCTTGAAACAAGAGAAGGAACTTTGAAATTCAGGTAAAATTAAACTTCATTCCATGCGTCGGGCCCTGACTCCCGACGCTCTCGACTCTGACATTTGATCGCTGAATGAATGGCCCTTTGTAACCCAAACCCATGCAGCGCGCGACGCTCGAGCAAATTTAAAGTTTTGAAGCAACAAAGTAAACAAAAACCACAGATATTAAAAACACGTTTAAAAGCGCGTTGGACTCTGTGCGGCAAAAAATAAAAAATCACGAAACCTACTTAACTGCTTATCACTTTATCAGTCGTTTTTTCAGCAAATGAAAATATTTTCGCAAGTAAAACTAAGTTTTCAAACTAATGAATTATTTTTCTGTGTTTTGAAACTACGAAACATTTCACTGTTTGAAATGGGATGGTCACAATATAGCAAATGTCATCGAGAAAGTCAACCCAAAGGTAGGTACGTTTTTAAAAATGTAATAAAGAATTCATAATAGTCAGCACTGCTCAAATACATAGCATCTTTCTATAGCTGTGACATGACACAGCAAACAAGTGCTCTGACAGCAAATTACCCTCTTGTAATGATACACTATTCCTACACATTCAGTTCACTCGCTATGGCAACTTCAAAGGTAAGCCCTAAACTATATTAGGATCAAACTTGAGAAAAGTAAGGCAAATCCTTCTGAAGTCCAAACCTCTGCAACTGCAAAACCAGCCTCTTAATTTGTTTGAAACAAATTTCCTCTTATCAAACTTAAGAATAGACACGATCCTTCCCAAACATTAAAAAAATATAGATCATTAAACATGCTTTTAATATTCGAGATTAAAATCAAAGTAGCCTTGGTCAAAAACGTTTATCCTGGAACAAGGAAACGAAATTATTATTTCAAGGTAAACCTGCGATTGTTTTTTAAAAGTACTTGCCTCACATAACCATCCTCTCCTCCGCTTGCATAACTATTGCCATCAGGATGGAACATAACACTATTAATGGGGCCAAAGTGTCCTTTTACTCGAGCAAATTCCTCATCTTCAAAAATCTAGAAAAATATATTAAGCAGATTATAATTTCAATTAAGCTTGAATAAACTTTTTAGCCTTAAAGGTTTGGAGTTATTACCAGATGAAAAAACTTTGCATCAAATTTTCCAATTTTTGTTGAGGTTGTTGTTACATCCATAGCTTCCTGAAAGAAACAATTCGATTCATTTGTTCAAGCATAATTTTCAATGAACTTTACCTGACCGCCACCAAGAACAACATGATCAAATTTAGGAGAGATTGAAGCACTGTTGACCGGTCTATCTGTTTTGTAAGTTTTTAGACATTTCAGGGTGTCACTATCCCACAGTTTTGCTGTGGTGTCCTTTGACGATGAGATAAACATTGACCCTAAAAGTAAATGTTATTTGTTGATTGATTTTCAAGTGAAGAGGAAATTAAGTATTAAAAGTAAAAATTTAATAAACGTTAGTATTCCAAAGTTTTGTAAATTAATTCAGCTATTGTAGTTTTTGCCTGATTTTAAAGTTCAAAATATATAAATTACTGAGTAACCATTGTTTTCACAAATCAGCAAGACATACCATCTTGAGAATGTTGCAAATCGCTCACAGCTTTTTGGTGAAGTGTTGCAATTGCGGCCTTTTTGTGCGTTCGAATATCCCAAAGAACAATATCTCCATTTTCGTGTCCAGTTATCAGCTAAAGTGATAATAAATTAGTTAATAAAAAGACCCCTGACTTCATTGGTATTTTTATTATTGCCTAGATTTTTTCAACATTCACCCCACCTTTTGATCACTAAAAATCAGGTACCTCAGTTTCAAGACCATTCCAGAGCATGGCTGTAACCTTGGGTCCATTTTGAGGAATGGGGAGGGTCAAGATGGATTTATCTAAATATAAAACATTTTTCGGTAAATTAAATTGAGAACTTTGGTCTATTTTAGGAATCATACCTGTAGTGAACTCTCTAGTATCAACAATGGTGATGAGGCAAAGTTTACCCATCTGCTTATCAGTTGAAAATGCAACCATACTGCCAGAGTAAGAAAAGCCACAAGTGCGCACAACTGTACTCGTATCAATTCGGTTCAACAGTTTGCCACTTTCAACATCCCAAAGCCTATGACAAAATTTGATTCAAAACTTTCTTTAAACAAAACCCACCTCAAAAAAAGCATTACCTGACAGAATTATCTGCTGCACCAGAGAGAAAGTACTTTGTTTCCCAATCAACATCAAGACACCAAACAGCACCAGTGTGACCATCAAATGTGCCCAAACGTTCTCCATTGATGGAATACCAAACATTAGGAAATCGATCTTTTGAGCACGAAAAAAGTAAGTCTCCCTCTCGATTGTATTTTACTTTAAAAAAAAATAAGGCAAGCTTTCATTAAACTTGTTGGTAAAGCCCAACTTCATGGTGTGTTTACCTGAGTAATTGGCTTTTCATGGCCATGCAAACTTATGGGCTTCATCTTTGCTATTCTGAAAGATCGTAATTTTAGAAGAACACCAAAAGTAATTTTTCAAGAAAAAAAGGGCATATTTTTATTCAGGCTTGTATATTGAAAAATGCTCCAAATGATTACTTATTGGTATGTACTTTAATTTATCTATTTTGATAAGGCATACCTTTCAGATTTTTCAACAAAACTTTTCAATCTTTTGAAATATACTTTTAATTGAAATATTGATTATAGACGACTCTGAAGTTTGAACAAAAAATTGGATTTGCCGGAACCGCAAGCATCAAAACAAAAACAAAACTTAATAAACTTTTGTTTATATCTGTGAATAACCAAAACATAGAAATATCAACTTAGGCTAACCCACAAGGATAATAACTGGGTTTTTGACTTAATTTTGTGCTGTCCGCACAAAATAAACCAAAATAAATGGCCAGAAAACTCAGCCTTAAGCGAAATATTCCTCTCACGATGTTTCTTAATCTTCTTTATTCTCAACTTTGAATCGCATTTGATTGGAAAAGCTGCACTTATGGGAGAACCCAAGTTTATCTCGAGGACAATTTTTTCCTTTCGATATGTGGTCAGTTTTTCGCAAGAAAACAAAGAAATCTTTGTTATCATTTTGTATGCAGAATTTTCCATATCTATAGTTTTATTATTTGACGTTTAATTCTGCCTTTAATTTGTTGACTGGGCGAGGCCAACCAAACGGTACTTTTGAACCTTCGACCTGGGTAAATGTGGGTTATATATTTTCTAAGGAGGAAACAAAGTCTATTTTTACCGCAGCCAGAACCATTTTAAGCTGTACTCGGGTTTATTTTCAAATCAACAGGCAGTATCAGGTAATACGTCACTTTCAGTTATTGAAACACCACTTTGTACTTCAGTTGCAAATCACTTCATTTGAAATTATTAATACCATCTTATCATTTGAATGCCAACATAAGAAGGGGTGAAGACTTTTCACACATAAAGAGCACTTTATAAACTTTGAATCTAGCCTTTAAATATGTCAACGGCAGCGTTTCGACACGAGCCTGGAACCGCCATTGAATGTCTTAGTGTAAGTACCATGAATCTCATTTGAATTACAGTTTTTCATTTTGCAGACAAAGATTTTGCTCGCCTACATATTTCAAAAATTGTTTACTTTTAACTTCATTATACATTATACATTTTGATAATTTCTTTCCAGATTCCAATAATGTTGACAAAGGAACGTGCGAAAGGGCCTGATGGCCTAGAAGTGTATGTCTGTGGGTTTAAGATAGGAGGCGGAATAGATCAGGACTACAAGAGGAGTCCTCAAGGATACAGTGATAACGTAAGAAAAACCAGAAAAATTATTTTCCTGGAAGTGTATAATCTTGCTTTTTAAATTAACCCAAAGGGAATATACGTAACTGAAATTCACGAGGAGAGTCCTGCAAGTAAATCCGGCCTTAGAGTCCATGATAAAATTTTGCAGTGCAACGGATACGACTTCACAATGGTAGGACTAAAGTTTAATTCAAACCAAATGGAAACTTTATTACTTCTTAATGTTGCAGGTGACACACAAGAAAGCTGTCGATTACATCAAGAAAAATCACGTTCTGAACATGCTTGTTGCAAGAAAGGGCGTAACTCATAAGTAGAAACAAGGGAACTTTAACTCATCAGAGCACAATTAGCTTTCAAAAGTGAGACGAATGCTTTAACCACATGTATTTACTTTGCTGTTTTCAAATTTTACCATGTTTAAAAATGTCTTTGTCCTAAAAATGTGTCATAGGTACCTGCTTTCTTTAGAAACCGAACACTTTGGTGCATTAAAATATATAACTCTCTTATGATGAAAAAAGCTTAAATAGTTTTGTACTGATTTCTACAGAAACTTGATTATATTAATAAATATAAACTCCTTTAAATTATTTGAGTCACCTTGATGACTTTTGCGTCTCCGGAAGCTACTTTTGTAAGGGACTAAGGGTATATTTCTTGTAATATTTAGTCAGCCTTTTAATAGGCAGAAACGCCAAACCTTTTTTACATAGAAAACTAACCGTCCAAGCCCTTTATATGAGAAGAAAAATTTGTTAAATAAATGAATATATTTTCAATTATTATTTGGGGTTAGTTTACATAGTTATAAAGTTTTTTTCTTTGGTAGTTTTTTATTTCTCAGTTTGAGAAAAGAGGCTGCGTGACCGAAAAAGACTGCAATTAAGGGTAAATAGAGGTCTGTGGAATGAGCTATTTTCAGCTGATTTTAAGGCGATTTTTTCTAGAAATAAATGAAATATTCTGGTCATCCAGTATATTTTGATCGCAAAGGTTCTATATTTTCAGTCAATGACACTCTCATCAATTTCATCATTAACTAACGTGACTCAAGTGAGTTGCTCTACTCGTTTACTTCAGGCTGGTCATCTGCTTACTTACTGCACACCAAAATCAATTACGCACAAGTTACGGCGAGTCATAAGCCTGAAAAAACTGGAATGAAGTAAGTTCATTGTAAAAGCAAAGCCTATGTCGAAAATAAGGAATTCTAAGTGACTTTTTTACTTACCTCTGTTTCGCATTTTTCAACCCAGAGTAAAGGTCTATAGCTTAAATTTAACCTTTCGTTTCACATGTTTTAGTTCATCTCATAACTGATAATGGTTCTCAACGACAACAGTAAGAAACATTAATTTTTCTTTAATCTTGATGTTTGTTAAACGTGAAAAAATTACCCAAAATGTGTCTAATCATGTTCTTTTGCAGTGATCGCTTTATGTGAAGCAACTGAGAATGGAGAAGTGACACAAAGGAAAGACGTTCCTGAAGTTGTAAAGTAATAATTACTCAGAAGCAAATAGGCCAGAGTTTTCCAATCTTTTTCTTTTTGTCATCAGGGCTTTGAATACAAGCTGTAAGAAGCTTAGTGGCCTCTTTCCTCGTTGCAAGACTGTCTCTCAGGTGCACCTTTAGTTAGAATTGAAATAAGCTCATTTTAGAGTATTCAAACTTTTAAAGTTATTAATCAAAAATAAAACTTGACAGGTTTTCGGCCATCCCATGATTATCTCTGCTAGCAATGAGCTGAAAAAAGCTGCGTTACTTTCGCTTCAAGATAACTCTGAAGCCTCTTCAAGCTTGAAAACGCTGGAGTTGGTCTGGGGAAAGTGCTTTTACGAGCCTCTAGTGTTTGCTAAAAAACTAGCAGGGGTAAAAAGTTTTGGTTACTTCAACGTTTGATATTCATGAACAGTTTTGCTTAATTTTGTGTAATTAAACAGCCTTGAGAGAATTCAAAATATACTTTCAATAGAACTTTGCAATCGCTTTTTTCTAGGTCTCTCCTAAAGACAAGCTTACCCAATCTGATAAGTCCTTTTTCATCCAGCACCTTAAAACCGGAAGAAAATACTTTGTTGAGTTGGAGGACAGTTTCTCGAAAATGAGAGGTAATGCCCATTTTCAACCATAGCACTCGGCTTGTCATTTTACTTCTTCCTTTATAATTTTATTATTTTTATTTGGTTTGACAGAAATTATGGATCCTATTTTGATCAATCGCCTAATTCACAGAACCTTCGTTTGTTTGGGGGATCTTTCACGCTACGAACTTGATTATGTTGATGATGATAAGAAGCCAGTTTCTTTGGAAGTATCAAAAAACTACTACAAAAAGGTAGCTT
>Ga0194133_10004552_pt1 | contig 18440 bp, 20 predicted proteins | sample TA2KigOf40mmetaG_FD_155448 | JGI IMG/M metagenome (GOLD analysis project Ga0194133, IMG submission 155448) | Freshwater microbial communities from Lake Tanganyika, Tanzania - TA2015055 Kigoma Offshore 40m | ecosystem: Environmental > Aquatic > Freshwater > Lake | place: Tanzania: Lake... | reverse complement strand
TAACTCGCAGATAAAGAATTGTTAGAGTAACTGCTGGTTCCCTGTAATGCGCCTACAAAAGTAGTTGCGGTCACACGTCCATCTTTTCTTACATTAAATACACTGCCGCTATTTATTTGAAAATCGACAACTTTACTTGATCCTGATGAAACAACATCAATTATATTTAATTTAATTCCGTTAAATTCTGTCGACGTTGAGCCGGACCAAGCGGTTGACAGGTTAGAAATTTTTACTGATGCCATAATTTATAATAAATATTAAATTTATCATAAATAAGTTACTTTCTTTTTTGAACTTCAAGAATAAAAGATTGTAATTGAGCGGATATTTTGTCTAAGTCTGAATCTAAAACATTATTGCTAAATGAATTTATATTAATTTGATCGGATATTATATTTTTAGTAGAATTTATTGATATTTCGTTTGATATTTTACTAAAGTTAGAAGTTGATTTATCATAATTTATATATGAATAGTTGGTTAAGTTAATATAATTTGTAAAAAAGACCACATTAGTTTTTTGTAAATCTTTTATGTTAAAAATGTCTCTTTGAGAAGATTCATTGTAGGTTATAGAGATTGAAGGATAATGTTTGTTAAAATAAATGTTATGCGTTAAAATTCCTGAAATAAAAGAAGTAGTGATTAACAGTAAAATTAAAATTAATCCAATATAATATTTTTTATCTTCTTCGTTCATAATTTACGTTGATTATTAATGTAATTTTTAAAAAAAAGTCTTCCTATATCTGTAAACCTTCCATTCCAGTCCAATACATACTTTTTATTTAAATAATCTATCATTTTTGTGGCGATGCCTTTTCTTCTATATTTCGGATCCACGAAAATATATAATGGAGATACGTTTTTATATTTTTTAATATATTCGACTCTACCGAAATCACATTTCAAGGTGAATAAATTACCCTCCAGTTCTGAATCGTAAGAAATGAATATCTCTTGATACTCCATAATAACTATGAAGGTATCAAATCACATTATTAAAGTCAAGGAAATTTAAACGATATAGTTTCGTATGTTTAGAATATTAGAAAAAAACTTGACCAGTCCTTTTTCAGTAACTTTTGATTTGCCTGTTTCTTTTTTATAAAAATCTAACATTTTAACATTTATTTCTATCTCAGTTTTTTCTTCTCCGTTGGAAATTACTATAGTTTTTGACATAAAAATTTATTGTTACAACATAAATAGATTATCAAAATAAAACAAGTTATTTTTTCAAAAATTTTTAATTTTTAGTTAAAAAATGTTTCCAATCGAAATGTTTTGCTTCTGTAATCAGTTCACAAATACGAATGGGTGTAGGTGACGTCGGATTTTTAATAAGATTTAATCCTATTTCAGAGTTAAATTTATTACCTTTTTTGTTATTAATTTCTTTAGTACACACAACTAAATTGGTCCAATTATCTTTTCCCCCTCGGCTTTTAGGAATAATATGGTCAATATTAGCATTTTTTTTATCTACGAGTTTACCTGTATACTGACATATACCGTTGTCTCTTCTCCACAAAGCGTCTTTACTGGGTTTACCTTTAAATATTCTAATAGGCATTTTATTAAAATTTATGGCCACCACTACCGTTGGAACTCTAATCTCCATGTGTGTACTTTTAATTGATAAATCCCAACTTCTAACAGGCAATTTTATCCATTCATCCCACTTGACGGGTACAATTTGTGTGGGAGAGTCAAAATTAACGCTTCCGTCTTGGTTTATCTCATAATCGATATCCAAACCTACCCAAGCAGATGGCGAATCTCGGAACATCTTTTGAATCGTCATTTTGACGGTTTTATACCCAATTGGCTCCCATTTATTATTCAAAGAAAGACAAATCAATTTTTGTGCTATGTCACTCATACATCACAAAACTATATCAAGTTTACGTAAAAAGTCTACAGTTTTATATAACAGCATCGACGAGTCCGAATTGCAAACACATTCGTGAAGTTAAACACAAATCGTGCTTAAGTAATTCATTTAGATTTTTAGATTTGAATTTAGTATTTTCTAAATATACTTTTTTGATCAACATCATGTAAAGATCTAAGTTTTGTTTTTCATCATTTAAACTTTCGTATGGACCCCACATTTCTCCACTTAATTGATGTAATAACAAACAAGAATTTTTAGTTAAATATCTTTTTCTACCAACCACAGATATTAAAGTGGCGGCAGATGCGACAAATCCTTCACAATATGTATCTATAAAAATAGAATTGGTTTTGATTTTATCTACTAAACTCAACGCGGGCGCTATATCTCCGCCGTCACTACTAATATGCAATTCAATTGCAGGTACTTCGATTAATTGATAAGTTAATTTTAATAAAGTAAGTTGTCGTGTAACTTCATCGATTTGTTTTGAAACATTTAAAATAGAACTTCTTGAAATTTCATCGTATAAATAAATTTTATTTCCTGTAGAGATATTATTATTTGTAATTCCTTCGGCTGAAAAAACTATAGCGGGATTTTTATCTTCAGAGTCATCATTTAGTTTTCTCTTTTTCCAGTTCATAATCTATTTAAAACGGATGCTTATAAATATATTTTTATTACAAATTAATTCAAAATTGTTTTATATTCTTCTAGTTGTTCTTCTAATCTATCTTTTGCCATTGATAAATCCACTCTAAACCATTCGTTTTTTATCATAGATGCAAAAGGTTTTAAAGTTTCTCTAATATTTTTTTCAGCTTGTCTATAGTTTGGGTGATAAATACTATACATTAACTCATAATCTCTGAATGGAGACGAGGTTTGATAATTATTTAATCGTTTATTCAAATTTTCAGTTATTCCGATTTTGACCCAATCTGGCCACGCTTTGTTTTTGATAATATATAGATAACCATATTCCGCCATATATCATATATATAACAGAATATTAATTCAAATTATTTTAAACTAAAATATTTCACCAAATTATTTAAATTTAGGTCACCGACACATATTTTTACTTCGTTATAAAATACAAACAATTGTTTTTATATACGTTATTCATATTTTAATTTATATTCTTCGTTTTTAACTTTAAATGAACAATACGATCGCATTTTATTACTATAAAACGTAGTTTTTGGTCTTACGACAATACCTTCGGCGGCAAATCCGCTAGAATATTTTAATTTATTTGAAATTGATTGTAACTCTTCAAGCGAAAGGTTAAATTCTTCGTTTTCTTCAATCACCGGTATCATAGGTATTTGTGTTGATACGCAAAACGTTTTTAAATCTATATAATCAAGATTTTTTTTATTATCGATATCCCACAAATTAAACGCATAAAAAGAAATTTCTTTTGTTTTCAACAAATTATTTTGAATTCCTGGTCCATACACTTCGCCTTGAACGGCTACATTTTTATCTTTAAAATATGTGGTTAATTTTTTTTCTATGTCATATTTTTTAGACACCTTCCAAAATCCATTATTTTCTTCTTCATTCAATTCTAAATTTCTACTACATACACCATATTTACCATTATTAATATAATAAGTAGCGCTGCTGCCGTCAACTTTTAAGGTAATATAATATGGTTTATTTTTTAATTCTTCTAAAACTTCAATAACATTTTCTAAGTTCTCCTCATTTGTTTTTTTAATGAAAGATGGCATTTGACCGATAGAGGTTCCTAATAAATTCGTGGAAATGGGCTTTTCATAATGTTTGGCGCCAATATATTCAGATACGTCCGTTCCTTCTATATTCTCATCTATTATAATAGTAGAATATCCAAATTCTTTTAATAAACTTGTAGGAAAAATAATACCCTCGCTTAACTGACCTCTTAATTTATTAGATTTTATTCTGAATTTTTTATTTCTTAGAAATTCATATTGAACACATTCTTTTAATTGTGTGTCGATGTTTACGTAAATACATAAATCTCCTATTTTGTATTCATTCTTCTTGATGCATACTTTCCATCCGTTTACTACAGCAATATCTAGTTTATTGGCGTTAGGATGGGGATAAACATTTTTTATATATTCTAAAGTTGCTACCTTCATGATAGTTTCATTATTTCTAAATTTTTAGCTTTTCTCCATTTTAAAAATTTTAAAATTTCGTTAAATAACTCATCATCATTTTCAATCGGAAAGTTAGTTGATGCATATTGTATTTCAAATAATTTTTTTACAGTTATATTATTGTCGTTTTCCAATTCAATAAGATTTTCTAAAGAACCAACGCAGATAATATTATCATGATATAAACATTTCAACTCTCTTTCATCCATCGACAAATATAAAGCTCCCGACATATAATATATAAAAAAATAAAATTTTTCAGTTTCTCCTTTCCACTGAACAAATGTAAATTTTTTATTTTTATTTAAAAGTGTTACGTTAATAACTTTATTTTGTTTTCCAAAAATATCTTTTATTTGACTCGTCGATAATAATTTTGATAATTTAAACACACCTTTAGTGTAACTTTCAAATTACGGAAGTCAATTTTAAAAAACAACGAATTGTGCGGACTTTTTTTCTGTTTCGTTCAATTTAATAAAAGAAAAAGTTTGTGGTTCATAAAATAATATTTCTGCAATACCGTCATTTAAAACCACAATTATATTTATTGCATGCGGTTCTTGATGCCACTTGGGAGAATATATAAACTCTCCCACACAAATATTAGATTTATTGACATTTAAAACACTTCTGTATTCTATTCTAGAAAATAAACAAAACGCTTTTACAAAATCATCGCAGTCATTCGTTTCTTTTTTATAAATATGAATGTTTAGTTTTCTTAAGAAGTATTCAAATTTTCCAGAAATTGTGTCACGTATCCAGCTTTTTGACACTAATGAATATTCACGATCAAAGAAATATAGAATTTGTGGATTTATCCCTTCTGCACTTAATATAGCCGTTAATTGATTTACATTTATCTTCACTAAAGAAGATTCTTGTATTGTAGTAGATTTAGCGGAGCTTTCGTAAAAAAATATAGATAAACAAATTATTGCCGCAACAAGTATGCTTATATTTCTTATAAATCCAAATTTATCTTCAGTATTAAAAATATTTTTAAAAAAATTCATAGTCTCAGTTAATAAATATCATTTCGTTGCTCATTAATAACACGTGCGCATATCTTTCCCAACTGTTTAATTCCTTATCACTTTTTGAGATAGGCGATTTAAAATCTACGGCCGAATTCCAACTAATAGGAGTCAGTGAATTTTCATCTTTTATTTCATTAATTTCAATATTCAAATTGAAATTTTTATTTGTTTTGCTTGCATTATAAGTTATAAAGTCAATTTTATCACCCACTTCTAAATTTAAAGAAAATTCGAATGATTGTCCTTTAGCATCTACCCCACTCAAAGACTTTAACAGTTTTAAATTTTTATACACAGACAAAATGACCTCAGAATTTCCTTTAATACCGATATAATTAAATGTTCCTTTTATTTCAAAAGTTCCTTTCCTTGGAGAAATCCACTGTCTATTCAAGTATAAGTTTATATTTGGTGGATGAGTACCACCATTGCGTGTGATGGTCAATCCCTTAAAATAACCGTTGGTAGATGAATAAGTATCTTTTTCAAATTTATTAAACTCAAAAAGCGGAGAAAGTGTATTATTAACGGTCAAGCTCCTATAACCATATTTCCAATTATATTCTTTTTTAACATCGGTCATATCTTCGGCCATAGCATTTTCTATATAACGCAATCCTATTTTTATTTCCAAATCACTGGGTTCACGTTGAAAACAAATTTTATATAATGATCTTATCTTTTCTTCTTCGTTTATGATACGAATAAACTCAGGTCGAGTAATCATGTGTCTAACTTGTTCAATTACCATCGCATTATTCATTAAAAATAACGCCTGTTTTGGAACCGTGGTTTGAAATCTTTTACCGGTAGTCATCTCTGGTGTAGCAAAATCAAACGTGGTAAAAAATTCTGGTAGCCTACTTCTATCAATAAATCCATATACGGTTCTGCGATGAGAATATTCGTTGTTATTATTTAATGATATCAAATTAACCGACTGACCACCCATTTTTAAGTCCAATTTTCCGCCTACATGCAAAATAGTATCTCGTAACGTTTCAAAATCTAATCTACCGGTGTTCATTTTCCAATAAAGTCGATTATACGGATCTTTTGAATATTTTTTACCATCATTCGTAGAAACTTGACGATATGTAGCCGATGTGAGCATTAAACGAGTAATTTTTTTAATCGACCAACCATCTTCTATAAATCTGGCCGATAAATAATTTAACAAGTCGTAATGAATAGGTTTTTCAGTTTGAATGCCGAAGTCGTCTGGGTTTCTAACTAATCCTTCTCCAAAATGAAATTGCCATAGTCGATTAACAATAACTCTTGCCGTTAACGGATTATCTGAGTTGGCTATTGCGTTTGCCAATTCGAGTCGACCACTTCCATTAGTAAAATTATTAGGATTTACATGATTAAATGTTTCTAAGAATTTTCTAGGAACAATGGCGCCTCTAGTTCCTGGATCTCCTTTTATGAGAACCGCAGAATCAGTCGCTTTATCTTTATCGACTAAAACCATCGCTCTCGGAGGTGTAGCCTCATGCGTTAATTCCAAAGTTATTAATTTTCCTCGTTGAGCACGTAATTCGTTATCATAACGCATGGTTTTTCCATTATCTGAGTAAAATCTTTGAAAATTATCACGATTTATATCCAAAGGTCCGTTATTTTTATATATTGCCTCTCTAAATTCTAATACGCCTTCAATGTTCGTATTAATAATCAAACTTTCATTGACAGCGTTATGATACGCCGTGGCTAAATCTCTCATGGATGTCATACTGGTTTTCTTTATATTGTGCAATAAATAAGGATTAATATCATCTTTATATTCATTCAATACGGAGATCCATTCTGATTTGAAATCTTTTTCCGGAACTTTAAACATTTTTGATAACGGCAAAAATGCGGGATGGTTGATCTGAGAAGCTTTTGATTTTGAATCTTTTCCTTTTAAGTCTTGTTGACGAGATACATTTATTTTTACATTTATAGAAGATGACCACTTCTGTATCATACGTGAATTTAACGAGTTGTCTCTTATGTAATCAGTTCGGTTTGACTCAGCCACATTAGCCAGCATATATCCGCCGTAAAGATGTTTAAATGTATTGGTTCTAAACTCAAATACCGCAGTGAGATAACGAGTATGAATAAAACTTTCTATCTCTTGTTCAATTTTATATTGTTTTTCTAAATAATCACGATATTCAGGAGTATCCTTTATCGCTATCAATACCGGCTTTTCTTTATCAGTTGGAATATATGTACTATTTAATATGCCATGAATAGAATAATAATCTTTAGTTGATACAGGATCAAATTTGTGATCGTGACAACGTGCACAGACTACCGTGGTGGCCATAAATCCTTTAAATATTACGTCAATTCTATCGTCTATAACATCGTTGTTATTATTAGAATTTTTACCGAGTGTAATAAATCCTAATGCAGCTAAATTTTCTTTCTTTATATCTTTTAGTTGATCCGCCGCAATTTGTTCTTTTATAAACCTGTCAAACGGTAAATCTTCATTAAATGCACGAATGACATAATCTCGATACGTATATGAATATGTATAACGAGATTCTTGGTTTGCATTTACAGTACCGCTCGTATCGCTATATCTAGATGTATCCATCCAATGACGACCCCATCGTTCTCCATATTGCGGCGAATTTAAAAGTTTATCCACCAAATTTTCATACACGTTTTTAGAATTATCTTTTAAAAATGAATCTATATCATTTTCAGTGGGAGGAATTCCTATTAAGTCGAAATACAATCTACGAATCAATATTTTTTTATCTGCTTCAGCAGACGGAATCAAATCATTTTCTCTTAGTTTTGAATAAATAAAACTATCGACCGGATTAATCACCCATTTAGTGTTAGTTACAGGAACTACAGGTTTAATTAATTTCTGATATGCCCAATGTTCCTTAGTTTTCTTTTCATCCAGCGAAACTGAGGCCGCCACGTCTGATCGGGGATCAGGAGCTCCCATTTTCACCCAAGTTTCAAAATCTTTTATAATAGACTCAGATAATTTTGCGTTTGGGGGCATTTGTAAATCTTTATCTGTGTATCTTATAGATTTTATTAACAAACTCCCTTCCAAATCTCCTGGAATTATAGCTGGCCCACTTTCTCCACCTTTGAGAGTAGAAGATTTATTGTCTAGTAAAAGTTTACCTTTTACTTTTTCGGATTTAGAGCTATGACATTTATAACAATTTTCTGACAATACAGGTCTAATTTTCTTTTCGAAAAAATCAATTTCATCCTTGGTTAACGCGAAACTGGTATGACACAAAATGAATGTAATTAAAAAATAAATTATAGATTTCATATTAATACTTTCTTTTAAATATTTGTGTATTCAAGTTTATATATCTGTATAAATTCCAGTTGAATCTCCAAATTGATTTAGTTTTATGTTATTTTTGTTTAAAATTCCGAGAAACATGTTAGTCATAGGTAATTTATTTACGTTTACATGTCTTCCTGATTTTAATGTACCCGCGCCTTTTCCGCATAACAAAATCGGAAGATTATCGTGATTGTGTCTATTTCCATCACTTATACCACTTCCGTAAATTATAGTGGAATTATCAAGCAATGTATTATCCGATTCTTTATGAGAATTTAACATATTTAAAAACTTGTTAAAATGCGAAATATGATACGTATTTATTTTTGTAATTTTTTCTAATTTTTCAGAATTATTTTGGTGATGAGACAAATCATGATGTCCGTCTCGAACTTCAATAAAAGGATATGGTCTATTACTGCCGTCGTGACTTACAATAAAAGTTGCTACCCGAGTAATATCAGTCTGAAAGGCTAGATATAATAATTCATACATCATTGATAAATGAGAATCAAAATCTCTGGGTTCTGAAAATGTGTTTTTTATATTATATTCTTTTCTAAATCGTTCTTCGTTTTCAATTTTCTTTTCTATAGCTCGCACGGATTCCATATATTGTTCCAATTTAACTCTGTCTCGACTTCCTAATTGATTATGTAACGATTTCGCATCGTCCAACACAAAGTCTAATATGGATTTCGACTGTTTTCTTCTATATTCTCTCTCTTCGATATTATTTTTAGAAATAGAACCAAACATTCTTTCAAACACAAGCCTCGGATTACTGTCAGGAGATAAAGGATGAATTGCATTTTTCCAGGATATATTATATTGATATGCACAACTATATCCACTGTCACAGTTTCCTGCAACTTTAGCAACGTCACAACTAAGTTCTAAACTTCTAAGCTTAGTATTATCTCCTATAGAATCTGATAAAACCTGATCAATGCTTTTTCCTGCTCGAATGTCGGCGCCGTCAGTTTTTTTAGCTTGACATCCTGTTAAAAATGTAGCAGATGCTCGTGCGTGATCTCCCGCACCATCTCCATTCGCAAATGCTTTTTCGTGAACCAATCCATCTATTATTTGAATTTTATTCTTTACCGATTCTAATGGCGAAAGGGTTTTTGATAAAACAAAATCAGATCCTGTATGTATAGGGCTCCAATCTCTCATGTTTACTCCATTTGGTACGTAAACAAACGCAAAACGATTTATTGGAACGCCTAACTCTTTATCTGAAGCAAATGTTTCAAATTTTGGTAAAGCTATTAATGTTCCTATTCCTTTTAAAAAAATTCGTTTGTTTATCACGCAATTACAGATTTAGCTACTGTTCCAAATACATCCGTTAATCGGAACTCACGTCCATTGTAACGGTAGGTTAATTTAGTATGATCAAATCCTAACAAATGAAGAATGGTGGCGTGTAAATCATGAACATTCATTTTGTTTTCAACTACATTTGCGCCAAATTCATCCGTAGCACCATAAACAGTTCCGCCTTTTACTCCGCCTCCAACTAAAACCGAAGACATGGCTCTGTTCCAATGGCTTCGACCAAAACCGTTTATTCCTCCAACACCATCACGAGTTGGAGTTCTCCCAAATTCGCCTGTCATAACAATTAAGGTAGAATTTAATAATCCTCGTTGTTTTAAGTCCGCAATCAACGCTGCAATCGGACCATCAACCTGATTGGCCGCATTACGAAGTGATTGACGAATTCCGTCGTGAGTATCCCACCCACCAGTCCAAACCTGAACAAATCTTACGCCTTTTTCTACCAATCTTCTGGCAATTAACATTTGTTTTCCTTGAGAAGTATTGCCATACATTGTTCTGACTGATTCTGATTCACGACTGATATCAAACACTTCAGTAGCTTCAGTTTGCATTTTAAAAGCCAATTCAAAACTTTGAATTCGAGCATCAAAAGATTCGTCTTTTTGATAATTTTGACGATGAATTTCATTTAATTTAGAGAGGGTATCAAGTTGGTTACGTTGTTCCTTTAACGATGCATATTGGCTTTTAATATTTTGAATCATTTTATCCACATTACCCAATGATGTATCTATTGGAGTACCTTGATACATTCCGGGTAAAAACGCACTTCCGAAATTTTGCGTGCCCCCCAAAGGCATTCCACCGCTTCTCAAACTAATAAATGAAGGCAAACTATTATTAGCACTTCCAAGACCATAAACTACCCAACTGCCTAAACTTGGACGAACCAACCTTAAATTGCCGGTGTTCATTAATACGGTAGCGACTTCATGGGCAGGAACGTCAGTTGACATACCTCTTAAAACTGCCGCGTCATCAATATGTTCACCTATTTTAGAAAATACTTCGCTAACTTCGATTCCACTTTTACCAAACTTTTCAAATTTAAAAGGAGAACCACATGCAAGTCCATTTACTCCGGGAATACTTTTACCATCCATTTCAACTAATTTTGGTTTTGGATCCCAAGTGTCAATGTGTGATTGTCCACCGCCAAAGAAAATATGAATTACATGTTTTGCTTTGGCAGGAAAATGAATTCCATTTGCATTAGCTTCATTCTCAAATAACGAAGCGGCACCTAAAACACCCATACCCATTCCAAATCTATTTAAAAACTGACGTTTGGTCATTATAAAATCTAAGGGAGTAACTTTATCTTGATTGCAATATTCTTTCATATATTTCCTTTATTTATAAATATATACTTATTTTAGTTAAAACTTACTTTTTAATATAATATTTGTTTTTTACGTCGTTATATCCCAATAAAATAGCAGACTCCTTACAAAGAGTTTTATACTGTTGATCTTTTATTTTAAGGCTCCCAATATTACCTGTTAATTCACAAGTTTTAGCAGATATTTCTTCGTGTTTACAAATTATTTGTGAGATTTCTTTATACTGTGTATCATTCCAAAGAGGAGAATCGTCATGTAAGGCAATATGAAATCTTAAAACTCCCGATTTTTCTTTTACCTGTAAAGCTTTAATTTTTAATTTATTTTGATCACTCCAATATTTTATTTCACAAGATAAATTGTAAATTATGTCATACCAACCATCCTCACATTCAATTCCCCGTTCCATAGAAGTATTCTTGTACAAATCAGTAAATTTTTCGATTAAATTTTTTTCTAAATTTTTATTCATATAATATAAATATTATCTATGATTAAATCCAATTGATTGTTTTTGTTCTTCTACATAAAAATTATTATCTTTGTAATTATATATTTCTGCTAAAGTCATCGGACCCTTTACAATAGATTTATCCAAGTTCAAATGTTTTACCAAAATCTTAGATTCATCGATTGACAGAGGTTCAAATTTATGTTTAGCTACCAATCTACCTTTTCTTAGTAAAGCATTATCAATCTTTTGAACATCCGTGTTGAATGTACATATTACTTTACATTTTATACATTCTCCTAAAATTCCATCACTTATATTTAATAAATTTGAAATGCCTTCGTTTTGAATAGCGTCTTCTCTAGACATAATTACTTTTTCAGCGTCTTCTATCACCAATACACTATTTTTATTTTCAACTATAAACGGTAAAAACTCCGGAGAAGTCATTATATCTGATAAGTATGGAGGAAAATATATGATTTTTTTTGACTCGATTTTCCCTAATAAATATTTAATATAGGAGGTTTTTCCTGTTCCAGGAGAACCATGTAACAATATCATCCCACACTTTTCAGAATTATTAATAAAATCTAAAATAGTATTATTTACCTCTATAAACTTTTTACCATAATTAATAGATAAATCATCAATGTTGATTTTTTCCATTTTATAATTAGATAAATACAACCCACTTATATCTTTAAATACCAAACTTATTTCGTTTTGTTTATCTTCATTATTAGAATATTTCTTTATTTCGTTAAAATGTTTTTTAAAGTCTTCTTCAGTTTTAAAAAGCACTTTTACATAAATTCTACGGGTGGATTCTCTGCTTTCTTCTACACAAAAAAGAGTATCCGAATTTAGATACCATTTATCTTCATAAATTTTTCCGTTGTCAGATATACTGTTTTTCAAATAAATAATCTCAAAATTTTTTTTTGTTTTTTCAATCAAATATTCGGTGATATTTTTTACGTTTTCTATTTTTGTGTAAAAATCTATAGAAAATGGAAATGTAGAAAATGTATGTACAAAAAATTTTTCTGCACAAATTTCACCATTACCAAAAAACGTTTGTATTTCAGATGTTTTTATTGTTTTCATGCTACTAATAAAAATTACCAAGGAGTCAAGAATCTTTCCACTTTATATGAAGACGGTACTTTGTCTTTAAAGCGAGAGTATTTGCGAAAAATCCATCTAATTAGTCTACAATAGGGAACATAAGTGTATTTAATATACCACTTATTTCGCCACTTGTTATCAGCTTTGATTTGCGCCACAAGTTCTGCATCACGCTTTTTGCGACTAAAGTTACTTTCAATTTTGAAATCTCTTAATTTAATTTCTGAGATTTTGCCATTTATAAATACTGCATCTGCTTCATACCAATAATCGTTCTCATATTTGTCTGAATTGAAAAATTCATAGAAATTAATGACTCCGGTATAATTTTGCGGCTCAAACCACTCCTTTGAACGTTTGAAACGACCAATTCGGCCCACCACTGATTTGTTATTAGGATCGCCTTCTTCCCAATCTCCCTCATACTTTTCCTCAAGAAGCTGACCAGACTCATCAACTTTGTATGAAGTCATAGTATTTTCCACGCTTTTTGTTTGGAAACTGGAAGATTGAATTTCTTTCGCGGTCAACTCCCCAAGGTTTTCGGGAAGTGGAAGTTTATATTCAAATATGATAGTATCAAATAGGCCCATAATCAATATCAGGTTTTAACTACTAAGACTCTAAACTGAGTATCTTTTTTGTTTTTCATTTGAATTTTAATTATTAAATCTTTTTCATTAGAAAAATAATGACTAATTATTTTAGTTTTTGAATTTTTAATTTCGGAATTCTTTTTCAGACAATCATATAAAAATTCACCGAACTCGTTTTCTGAAATTTCTAACTTTTCTATTTCTTTTTCCACAACAAACTTTACACGAATTTTATCTATAAATTCTTTGGTTTTTTCATCGGAGTGAAATATTCGATCACGTAATACTGAATGTAATTCTATTTCATCTATACATTCTTCTATAACTTTTAAAGCTGAATTTTTTTTGATGTCTTCGGAGAGTTTTTTTATAATTTCAGTTAATAATTGTTGAAACATAATTAATTTTTCCTTTGCGTATCAAATGATAGACCAACAATAGTAATCTGTCAAACGTAAACATTTAATAAAAGATTTGATTTTATAACTTTATTCGTCAATTATTTTATCTGAAAATGTTTTAGATAATCAAAAAATCGACGTTTTCTATTTTCAAAGTTTCTACTACGATAACGTAAAGTTGTTTTTGTTGTTTTTCCAAATCTTTGATTTTACATTATCAAGATACGTTTTGTTTTTTAGTTTACATTATCAAGATACGTTTTGTTTTTTAGAACAGATTTTTTAAATTTTATTTAAAGGTCGTTGAAACTTAATTTCTTGATTGGTTGCAATTCTAAGTTTTCGATAACCAAAATTATAAACATAAATATAAATCCACCAAAGTCCATCGCTCATTGAAAATTGCACAATTTGTTTTTTCATACCTCAAATAATTTACCGCCTACTAAAGTTTTTACATTTAACTTTGCTGAAAACATTCTAACTTTAATTTTTGCTTCTTCAAACATTGTATAACTTCTACTAGCACTATCCGTCCACTTATTTCTATTCATGCCTGCACTTATATCGTTTTCAAATTGTTCATGTAGTACAATTTCGGAAATGCCTGAATTAATTATTCCACGTGCGCAATCTGCGCAAGGACTGCCTTGTGTATAAAGAATAGCTCCTTCGGTAGATATTCCTACTCGAGCACAGTTATAAATTGCATTTCTTTCAGCATGTTCAAACCAAAAATATTTTTCGGGTCTTTCTTGTCGGTCTTCAAATAAATCCGCCACTTTTCTAGGAATTCCATTATACCCTTCACTAATTATAGAATTGTTTTTTACCAAAACCGCACCAACTTTAGTATATTTATCTTTGCTTTTTTGTGCAATTAAATACACATGTCGCATAAATAACTCATCCCATGATTTTATCTCAATGTCTTCAGTCATAAAGTTATTCGGATATACAGTCGGATTTGTATATTAATTCTTTCAGATCGTTTTTTAGGTTGGTTGACGCGGTTGAATCTTCTGTCGTAAATCCATGAAATTCAATCAAATCAATAATTTTTTCTAAAAGTTCAAGTTTTGTAATATTCATATTCTTGGAGGAAGGAAACCCCTACGGCTTTAGCCTAGGGGGAGGAATTCCGACCTTGCACTTACTCTACATCAACCACTTCACTTTGTCAACCTCAAAATAATTCGTTCAATTTTAACTTTTTTTGTGTTTTTTAATTTTGAACGACTATTTATATAACGATGATAAGCTACAACACACAACTATTATCAAATAATCAAGAAGATCTAAATGATTTAAAACAACTTCTTGAATATCATAAAGTTGCATTCAATGTAGCTTCCAAAGAACAATTTGGCCAAGAAAAAAATTCAATCGTATTGTTGCACGAAAAAACTTATTCAAAAGTTAGATTCTTACATCCAACAATTCCATCTCAAGTTGTAATAAGAGCAGAACAAGAATGTCTTTCTTCGTATAGAACCGCCAAATCAAATAAACATAAACTAAAGAAACCCATAGAGAAAAAGAATCTCTCAATGAGATTAGACAAAAGACTTTATTCAAAAAACAAAGATGATAAATACTCTATCAACATCACTACGAGCAACAAGAGAAAATCATTCAAATATGTTGTATATCCAAGATTAAAAGAATTACTTGATAAATATCCACATCAAGATCCACTGATCTACGAAAATAATGGCAAACTATTTATAAGTTTTTGTTTTGATAATAAAATTGAAAAACAAAAATCAAAACTTGCATTAGGCGTTGATATCGGAATGCGAGTAAGTGCTGCTTGTAGCGATGGTAGAATCATAGTTGATAGAAAATTTAACGGTGACAAGCGTAAACTTCGTCACTTGAAAGATAATCTAAAATCTAAAGGCACAAAAAGTGCAAGAACACATTTTCGTAAATTACGACATAAAGAAGCTAACAAAAATAGAAATCAAACACATTTAATCGCTAATAAAGTGTTGGAAACAAACGCAGATACCATTGTGCTTGAGAATCTTAAAGGTATCAAAGCAAAGAAACATAAATTTCAAAACAAAAGAGCAATAAGTCAAGTTCCATTATTTGAACTTCGCAGAGTAATAACCTATAAGGCAGAAAACGCAGGTAAAAGCGTTATTCTTGTTAATCCATCATATACTTCTCAAATTGATTCGCTTACGAATAAAAGAGAAGGAATAAGAAAAGGACGAAGGTTTTATGCGAAAAGTGGACTTGTATATGATGCGGATTTGAACGCATCGCGGAACATAGCAAACCGTTCCAAACTTCCCGTTTCGTATGGTAACATACTTGATGGGCAGGCACTTGTCAACGTGCCAATCGTATGTAAGCCCTCTGCTGCACAAGCAGCGGCATTACAAGCCCCTATGGCTTTAGCCTAGGGGTTGTTGACTTTTACATAGTAACCACTATATAAAGTTAGTCAATTAAATTTTTAACGTGATGATCTTCCACTTTAACCTTTTTGGTTTTCATAATCTCATTTATTTTTTCAAACGAATATGGACCTTTTATTCCATCCCACCCCACATCTAAAATCTTTCCATTCAAATAATTTGCTTGAGAGGCAAAATAATTATAATGAGAGTGTCCACATAACATATAGGATCCCTCTTTCATATAATTCCAAATTGAAATCGGATAGTGCATCATAATAATTAATATATTATTTATATAAATTTCTGCATAATCTCCCAAAAAAATAACATTTTTATATCGTAATGGATAAACATTTATATCATCACGTCCAAATTGGTTTTTAATTTCACGTTTGTATATACGTTCAACAGGATTATTGTGATTGCCCCACAACATGTATATGTTTTGACATTGAATTCTAGAAAGATAAGATTCAAATAAAGATTCAGAACTGTTTAAACAAAAATCACCAAGATAAAACAATACATCATCACATTTTACCTCTTGATTTAATTTTTCAATTATACGATTGGTATGATCTTCATATGACGTATAACCACGCTTCTCCCAAATGAAATTCTTCTGATGTCCTAAATGAAAATCGCTGGAAAACCAAACAGTTCGGTTATCTTCGTTTTTTATGTTCAACATTTACATATTTTAACACAAAATTCAATGATGTCAATCTTTAATTTTATATCAAAAAATATTAATCGATTGCTTGAACAATTATTCTAGACAAACTTTTTTCATCAATATTAGTATTATATTGGTAGGCATTCCAAGTTGCCCCGCCACCGTCGTTAGATCTCCAAGACGATAAAGACCACTTAAAATAATAAAACGCTGTTCCTGTATAATTTTCTATAGAATCTAGTGTAAATCCTTCTATATGCCAAGCAGCACTATTGTTATTAGCTACATTAAGACCTGTTGCTTCAGATAATAAAGTATTCGTGCCACCCGAAATTAATCCTGTCGAATCGTTATATGTTCCTGAAATATTTCTATATAAATAAACATTATTTACTGCATTTCCGGCACTAAATACCCATGCGAAATCAATTTTAAAAAGTTTATTGGATGTTACCGTTACAGGCACCACAAAATAACTTACCTGCACTAATCCAGGAGGCGTTCCGGATGTTCCAGTTGGATATGTTCTCTGATTTATATTAATATACCAATTACTGTGATTTCCTGTATAGCCTGGTTGTGAATATGTTACATTTATAACTAATTGATTGGTGCTGGAATTATAACTACTTACATTTCCAGTCATTTGTGGGTAGTTAAAGCTTCTATTATAAATCGCCACAGACTGTCCCACACGATAAGTTAGGATCTTACCCGTAGGCGTTATACTAAATGTTTTGATTCCAATACCATATGAAACTGATGTTGTACTTAAACAAGACGTTCTTTCTACATAATAACCCAAAATAGGTTGTGCTGGTGGTGCTGGTTTCCAATTCTCATTCGCACCATCATAAGTTAACACGTGGCCTGATGTGGGATTTCCCACACTATCACTTAAAGATTTACCCCTCAATTTTACCACCGATGTTGTATTTACAGGTCCTACTACATCGCCTGCAAGATTAGTTCCTGATAAATCAGTTGCGTTTGCCGCGTTGCTATATTTGATGATATACATCAACGCCATGTTTTTTGGCCGGGTTTCTGAGCCTCCTGTATTTTGCAAATTAATACTACCTGCTCCTACGGATTCATTGTAACGAACTCCTCCTACACCCAACCCTGTACCAATGCCATCATCACCTCTGTCTGTTGCATTGTGTGTATGACTCTTGAAAGAATCTTCCTGAATACTTCCAATTTTTGTGTTTGGATGACTACTGACTCTGGTTGAAAAATCAGGATCTACTCCAGCTCCATTATCTAGTCCTCTTATAAATCTACCACGTAAGTCAGGCAAATAAAACGTGTCACCGCTACCACCATAAGTATAACCTATAACATCATACAGTTGTTGAAGGTATGACTTGTCGCGCCGCGAGCCATCACATTCTAGCCAGTTGATAGGTATACTTCCTGTACCCGCCCAAGGAAGTATTGATCCAATAGGCAGCGCGTCGACTAATACATTTTTTAAAAAACTTGATGTTAAACAAAAACTACTGGTTAAAGCGTGACTACTACTCAATGCATAGCTGCTACTTAAAGCGTAACTAGAGCTAAGAACTGTACCTTTTACATTGCTCGCGGTTACAAAACTTGCGGTTAAACTGTTACTACTGCTTAAAGCATAACT
>Ga0194133_10004551_pt1 | contig 18440 bp, 17 predicted proteins | sample TA2KigOf40mmetaG_FD_155448 | JGI IMG/M metagenome (GOLD analysis project Ga0194133, IMG submission 155448) | Freshwater microbial communities from Lake Tanganyika, Tanzania - TA2015055 Kigoma Offshore 40m | ecosystem: Environmental > Aquatic > Freshwater > Lake | place: Tanzania: Lake... | reverse complement strand
CGCTCTAAAGAAGAAGCCAATGATTATCGCTATTTCCCGGATCCCGATCTCTTACCATTAGAAATTTCTGATGAAAAAATTAGAGAGATTAAAGAAAGCATGACTGAATTACCTCATCTTATGAAGGCGAGATTAGAACGTGATTATCAATTGTCATCCTATGACGCGTCCGGTATTACAAGTGACAAACATGTGGCTGATTATTTTTTTGCTACCTTAAAAGAGGGTGCTGAGCCTAAACAAATTGCAAATTGGATCTTAGGCCAATTATTTTCTAAACTGAATGAGCATAACTTATCGATTGAACGTTCACCTATAAAACCTCAAGTCTTGAGTTTACTTTTAAAACGTATTCAAGATGGCACCATTTCAAATAATGGCGCTAAACAACTTTTTGAAAAGTTATGGACGAATGCAGATTTAGAAATTGATGCATTAATTGAATCTGAAGGATTAAAACAAGTCTCAGACTGCGGTCTTATTGAAACGATGATTGATGAAGTTTTAAAGAACAACCAGGCCATGGTAGATGAATATCGATCAGGAAAAGAAAAAGCATTTAATGCGCTTATCGGTCAAATTATGAAAGCCTCTAAAGGCAAAGCTAATCCAGGTCAGGTCAACGAACTCCTTCGTAAAAAATTAAGCTAAGTTTTAATTCCATATTCTTTTTGATAGGTACGCATCGCGTCCATATGGGATGCGTAAGTTGCATTCGATTCAATATAATGCATAATTTCTTTTAAAGAAGTGAGATGGCATACAGGCAAATGATGTGTGGCTTTAATTTCTTCAACAGCCGAGAGTGCTCCGCTCCCTTTTTCTTCTCGATCAATAGAAATTACAATGCCTGAAGGTTTAGCGCCTTCTTCTAAAATAAGACTCACGGACTCATTCACAGAAGTGCCTGCAGAGATCACATCATCCACAATAAGTACCCGTCCTTTTAACGGCGTTCCAATAATGACACCACCTTCACCGTGATCCTTTTTTTCTTTGCGATTGAATGCAAAAGGCACGTTACGACCTCGGCTCGCAAAAGCAATGACAATGGAGGTGACTAAAGGAATGCCCTTATAAGCGGGACCATAAAGCATATCAAAGGGAATGTTTGAAGCTTCAATGGATTTGGCATAAAACATGCCGAGCTTCAATAGACTCTCACCGTCATTAAAAAGACCTGTATTAAAAAAGTAAGGACTTAAGCGACCGGCTTTCGTTTTAAATTGACCAAACTGTAAAACCTGTTTTTTTAGGGCAAATTCGATAAACTCTTGACTTGAATGATCCATAGATAAATCGATAGAGATGAATGATGAGAATTATAACGCTAAACATGAATGGAATTCGATCCGCTTCGAATAAAGGCGTTTTTTCATGGCTTGCTTCACAAGAAGCTGATTTTATTTGTGTACAAGAAGTTAAAGCACATGAGAGTGATTTAACGCATGATATGAAAGCGTATGGTGACTATAAGAGCTATTTTAGTTTTGCAGAAAAAAAAGGTTACAGCGGCGTTGGTATTTACACCAAAAGACAACCTAAAAAAATTATTCGTGAAATAGGTCTTCCACTTTTTGATGCTGAGGGTCGCTATCTCGAACTTATGTATGACAATTTAAGCGTCGTTTCAATTTATCTACCATCAGGCTCAAGTGGTGAAGAGCGACAAGCATTTAAATTTGAAGTCTTGGATTATTTATTACCTTATTTAAAAAAACGTAGGTTAGAAAATTTGCCGATGATTCTTTGTGGAGATATCAATATTGCGCATAAGGAAATTGATTTAAAAAATTATAAAGGGAACAAAAAAAATTCAGGTTTTTTGCCCGAAGAGCGTCAATGGATGACAGATTTATTTGAAAGTGTCGGTTGGGTTGATACCTACCGTATGCTTTATCCTGATACGACAGATATTTCTTATACTTGGTGGAGTAATCGAGGTGAAGCTTACGCTAAGAATGTGGGATGGCGTCTTGATTATCAAATTGCGCATCCTTCTCTAAAAGATCAGATTCTAGAAGCCTCTATTTACAAAGATGAAAAGTTTAGCGATCACGCACCACTTATTATTGACTATAAGCTTTAATTTTTAATCGGTGCAATTTTGTATAGTAAAGCCATGCCAGGGATTGCAAGAAAGAAACACAATATAAAAAAATGTTCCCAGCCAAAAATATTTTGTAGATAACCTGTCGATGCATTGACAAGTGTGCGAGGCATGGCTGCCAAACTTGTGAATAATGCAAACTGTGTTGCAGTATAAAGTGGATGCGTCGTTTTGGCAATGAAAGCTACAAAGGCCGTTGTACCCAAACCTACACCAAAAGCTTCAAAGCCTACGACAAGAGCTAGCCATTCAGGGCTATAGCCTATGTGAGCGAGCCAAGCAAAGCCTAAAATACTGATCATTTGAAGAAAACCAAAAAGCCATAATGCGCGATGAATTCCTAATTTCATCATCCATACACCACCTAAGAGACCACCCATCACACTTGGCCATAGACCAGCATTTTTTGCGATTAAACCAATCTCAGTTTTACTAAATCCTAAATCTAAATAAAAAGGTGTCGCTAAAGCGGTTGCCATGCTATCGCCTAATTTATAAAAGAAAATAAAAAGAAGAATAGCGAAAGCACTTTTTAAACCATGTCGACCTATAAATTCTTGGAAGGGCAAAAGGAGTGAAGTGGTTAAATCCTGCTTTTTTATTTTGACTACTTTGGGCTCTTTCATGAGAAGTGTTAAAAGAAGCCCGGGCAACATAAAGAGACTCGTGATGATGAATACTGTTTGCCAGTCGAAATGATCTGCCAAGATCAATGATAGAGAGCCGGGAATCAAACTCGCAATTTTATATGCATTCACATGAATGGCATTGCCCAACCCTAATTCTTTGTCGAGCAAGAGTTCGCGTCGATACGCATCAATGACCACATCCTGACTCGCGCTTAAAAAAGCAATCAACGATGCAATGAAAACAACAATGGTGAGATCAGTTTCAGGATTATAAAAACCTAATAAGGGAATACTTATTAAAAGTAAACATTGAAAAAATAACAGCCATCCACGACGCCGACCCATCACCCATGTAAATCGATCAAAGAAAGGTGCCCAAAGAAACTTCCATGTATAGGGAAGTTGAATAAGTGCAAATAATCCAATCGCTTTCAGATCTAACTGATGCGATCTTAACCATGCTGGCAATAAACTGATTAATATATAAAGCGGAAGGCCTGAGCTAAATCCGGTAAAAATGCACACCAACATTTTTTTGGAAAAGATGCCTTGCCAGAATCGATTCCGAAGTTGCATCAAGAATTATTTTGAAACGAGACGATACATGGCTAAAGCACCCATGAGATTCGGCATCACATGAATGGGTTTACCCTGGGTCAGAATAAGACGCTCTTTCACACCAATTTTATTTTTAACACAAAACTCATCAAAGTCTTTAATGGTGCATAAGTGAATATTGGGTGTGTTATACCACTCATAAGGTAGCGTTTTAGAAACAGGCATTTGGCCTCTCATCAGTTGAATACGATGTCGCCAATAACCAAAGTTTGGAAACGTGACAATGGCTTCTTTACCGACTCTTAGCATTTCATGCACAATTTTTTCGGTGTTATGCATGGCTTGCAACGTTTGAGATAAAACGACCATATCAAATGATTGTGATTCAAAACCAGAGAGTCCTGATTCCAAGTCCATTTGAATCACATTTAAACCTTGTTTTAAAGTGTTAAGCCAATGTGCGTCATCTTTCTCGATACCATAACCTTTGACTTCTAAAGAGCCTTCTAAGAATTTTAAAAGTGATCCATCCTCACAACCTAAGTCGAGGACTTTGGCACCAAAGGGAATCCAATTGGCAATGACCGCAAAGTCTTGTCTAAATTGTGCGCTCATAATTGATTCGCAATCTTCTTAAAGTATGCTGTGAGTATCCCGTGATAATGAGGATCAGACATGAGGAAGGCATCATGCCCATGCTGCGCTGTGACTTCAGCATAGCTTACAGTCAATTCATTATCTAAAAGTGCTTTCACAATCTCTTTGGAGCGTTGAGGAGAAAATCGCCAATCACTTGTAAATGAAACCACTAAAAATTCAGATTCGATTTTTTTAAATGCTTTAGATAAATTGTCTTGATAATCTTTTGCAGGATCAAAATAGTCTAATGCACGTGTCATTCTTAAATAGGTATTCGCATCAAACTCTTCAGCAAATTTATCACCTTGATGATGTAAATAAGATTCCATTTCAAAATTCACATCGAAAGAATATTCAATATTTTTATTTTTAAGTTTACGACCAAATTTCATACCCATGGCATCATCCGATAGATAAGTAATGTGACCTAACATCCTGGCAATACGAAGCCCACGTTTTGGTTTCTTTTTAAAACGATAATAATCCCCATTATAAAAATCAGGATCCGTGATAATAGCTTGTCTTGCGACTTCATTAAAAGCAACATTTTGTGCCGTAAGATTGGATGCTGCTGCAATGACAACAGCATGACGCACACGTTTCGGATATGACAATGTCCATTGAATGGCTTGCATCCCTCCTAAGCTTCCACCAATGACAGCGGCTAAACTATCAATGCCTAATTGATCCATGAGCGCTGCTTGTGCATTGACCCAATCTTCCACAGTGACAATCGGAAAATCAGAACCCCATGGTTTTTTCGTTTTAGGGTTGATACTTTTAGATCCACTACTGCCGTGACAGCCACCTAGATTATTCACACCAATGACAAAGAAGCGATTGGTATCGAGTGGTCGTCCTGGGCCAATGAGGTTATCCCACCAACCCGGGTACTTGTCATCTTTTTTATAACGGCCTGCAACATGATGGTTACCTGAAAGCGCGTGACAGACAAGTACTGCATTATTTTTTTTTGCATTTAATGTGCCGTAAGTTTCATACGCGAGTTCATAGCTCGGTAATTTTTTACCGCTCGTTAATTGAAGTGGTTTTGTAAATTGGGCAAGCTTTGCTTTGACAAGACCGACTGAATTTTTTTCACTCATGCTGACGATTATACTATTGAATATTGCCCGAAAGTGACACGACGAATACCATGAATATCTTTAGCATGTTCAATATGCTGATAGCCATTTTTTTGAAATAAATCTTTGACGATTTCAGCTTGATTGTAACCATGCTCGATAAAAAGCCATGCATCTTCATTCAAGTGATTTTTTGCGTTTTCAATAATATGCTGTATCGCGTTCATACCCGTGGGTCCTGAGATAAGAGCATCAATGGGCTCATGTTCTAAGCCTTTTAATAAATGCGGATCATTTTCCTTTAAATAGGGCGGATTACTTACGATAAGATCAAATTTTGTTTTGGCTAAAGCACTAAACCAATCACTTTTTTGAATGGTGACATTAGATACTTCATGAAACGCTTGATTAACTTTTGTATTTTTTAGAGCAGCTTCCGATTGGTCAATGAGCGTCACTTTTGAAAGCGGTCTTTCAAGCGCTAATGTGATGCCAATAATCCCTGTGCCACATCCTAGATCGAGGATATGAAATGTATCGCGTGCGTTTATTTTTGAGATTACTTTTTCAATGAGTATTTCAGTATCGGCTCTTGGAATAAGAACATTCTGATTGACTTTGAATGTTCTTCCATAAAAAGACCATTCACCTAAAACGTATGGCAGCGGTATGCCAGCAATTCTTTTTTCTGTGATACTTTTAATATGCAATTGATCTTCTTCATTAAGCTGTCGATCATTTTCTTGAATGATGTCTTTTTGGCTGATCTTTAAGACATGTTCCAAAATAAAGCGCGCTTCAAGTCTTGCTTCATCTAATGAATAAGCAATATGTTGATGAAGTGTACTTTCAGTATCTTTTAATGCGTTACGAAGCGTCGCCACATTTTAATCCTCTGCAAAACCTGCAAGAAGATCAGCTTGATGCTCATTCGATAGTGCATTAATGAGTTCTTCCATATCGCCATCCGTAATGGCTTCTATTTTATAAAGGGTTAAATTAATGCGATGATCCGTAATACGACCTTGAGGATAGTTATATGTGCGAATGCGTTCACTGCGATCGCCACTACCAATGAGAGATCTGCGATCGGATGCTAATTTAGATTGTTGTTCACGAATTTGTGCATCGCGAATACGCGCGGCTAAAACACTCATGGCTTGTGCTTTATTCCGATGTTGTGATCTATCATCCTGACATTCCACTACAATCCCTGTGGGCAAATGTGTAATGCGGACGGCGGAATCTGTCTTATTAATGTGTTGTCCCCCTGCACCGGATGCACGGTAGGTATCTAATCTAATTTCAGCGGGATTAATAATCACATCACTAATCTCATCGGCTTCAGGCAATACTGCGACTGTACAAGCAGAGGTATGAATGCGACCTTGCGTTTCTGTATCAGGCACACGTTGCACACGATGGCCGCCTGATTCAAATTTTAATTTTGAATAAGCACCATGCCCAATAATTTTCATAATAATTTCTTTGTAGCCACCGACTTCAGATTCACTGGATGATACAATTTCCATTTTCCAACTCTGACGTTCCGTATATCTTGAATACATTCTAAATAAATCGCCTGCAAATAAAGCCGATTCATCTCCACCCGTGCCTGCACGAATTTCTAAGAAAATATTTTTTTCATCATTGGGATCTTTGGGTAGCAATAATTTTTGTAAACTATCTTCAATGGTGATTAGTTTTAATTTACATTGCTCAATTTCTTCTTGCGCAAATTCTTTCATCTCTGGATCGGAAAGCATGGATTGCGCTTCATTTAAATTAACTTCATTTTTTTTATAAGCTAAATATTCATCCACAATAGGTGTGATATCTGAATGCTCTTTCGTAATCTTGCGATATTGATCCATATCATTCGTGATGGATTCAGAACTTAATAAACTATTGAGTTCTTGTATGCGCTCACTTAATGCCGCTAATTTTTTTTGTATAGAAGGTTTCATGGCATTTAATCTTTAAGTGGGTAAATTTTCTTTAATGTTTTAGTTAAAAGTTCGTGTTCTTCGCCATGCGCTTCATTGAGCGCTTGGCTTGGATGGTGAAGAAATTTATTGGCCAATGCTTTACTGAGTATTTCTAAAACCTCTTCGGGTTTCATACCTTGATTAAGAAGTTTTTGTGCTTTTTTAAGTTCGGTCATACGATAACTTTCAGCATGATCACGAAGTGCTTTAATGGTAGGGACGATGGTACGCGTTTTTAACCATTGTGCGAAATCTTTGACGTGTTCATCAATCAACTTCTCAGCTTCAATCGCTGCTGATTGACGATTGGTTAAACTCTCTTCAATGAGATGAGATAAGTCGTCCACTGTATAAAGATAAACATCATTGAGATCTCCCACCTCAGGTTCAATGTCTCGAGGGACGGCAAGGTCGACCATAAACATAGGGCGATTTCGTCTGGTCTTAAGTGCGCGTTCCACCATGCCTAAGCCTACAATCGGTAATTGGCTTGCGGTCGAGCTCACAATAATATCGAACTCATGAAGACGATCATAAAGTTCTGAAATAAGACAGGTATCACCTTTCATATGTTTAGCTAAAGCCAAACCGCGATCAAGTGACCGATTCGCGACGGTGATCGATTTAGGCTGTTTATTTTTAATATGTTCAGCGCAAAGCTCAATCATTTCGCCTGCACCAATAAAAAGCACTTGTGAAGTTTTTAAGTCCCCAAAAATACGCTCGGCAAGCTTGATCGAAGCTGCTGCCATCGAAATAGAGCTCATACCAATATCTGTTTTGGTTCTAACTTCCTTAGCCACAGAGAATGTTTTTTGAAAGAGTTTATTCAAAAGTACACCTAAAGTACCAGTATTTTCAGCGGTTTTAATGGCTTGCTTCATTTGCCCTAAAATTTGAGGCTCTCCTAAGACCATGCTGTCTAAACCTGAAGCGACGCGAAAAGCATGTTGAATCGCTTCTTGGTTTTCATAGACGTAAAGATGAGATTCAACTGTTTTTAATTTGATGCTGTGATATTTACAAAGCCAATCGATGACGATTTGTGGATCTCGGACTTTAGCGTAGATTTCGCTACGGTTGCAGGTGGATAAAATAGCAGCTTCACTGACTTTACGCCCCATAAGGTCAAGTAAGGCTTGGCTTAAATGATCAGGATCAAAAGCGACTTTTTCGCGAATCGCAATCGGGGCAGTGGTGTGGTTAATGCCTACGGTATAAAGCTGCATCTTGAATATTCTTAATCCGACGCTTTAGCTTCACGTCATTTAAGAGTTAAAATAGCTATTTTACAATATCTCACTCAACTTTCATTTGGGATCACTAGAAATATGGATAAAACATTTAGAATTGCGCCCAGTATTCTTTCGGCGAATTTCGCGAAACTCGGCCAAGAAATTAATGATGTGATTAAGTCAGGCACTGATATCGTTCACTTTGATGTGATGGATAATCATTACGTCCCTAATCTAACCATTGGTCCTTTAGTGTGCGAAGCAATTCGCCCTGTGACGGATGCCATCATTGATGTACATTTAATGGTGAAGCCTGTGGATCGGATTATTCCTGACTTTGCAAAAGCGGGTGCCAATATCATTACTTTCCATCCTGAAGGTTCAGAGCATATTGACCGTAGTCTTTCATTAGTGCGTGATTCAGGTTGTAAATCGGGTTTGGTATTTAATCCAGCTACCCCACTCGATTATCTTGATCATGTGATGGATAAAATTGACATGGTCTTACTCATGTCAGTAAATCCAGGATTTGGCGGTCAAAAATTTATTCCTGAAACGCTCAATAAACTAAAAATCGCACGCCAAAAAATCGATGCTTACTATGAAAAAACAGGCCGTCAAATTTGGTTAGAAGTGGACGGTGGTGTCAACGCTAATAATATTGCGGACATTGCAAAAGCAGGTGCCGATACTTTTGTGGCAGGCTCTGCTATTTTCGGCGCAGGTAAAGAGACCGATCCTAATCGTTACGACACCGTGGTGAAATCATTACGCGCATCACTTGCAACAGTTTAATTAAAAAAACGTTAAGAAGCATTTAGCTTCTTAACGTTTCTACCATGACTACCTTAATCACATCAGATCAATTTAACACTTATAAGAATGAAGGATTTAACTTCATTCCTTTGGTGAAATCTTTTGATGTTGGACATGAAACACCTTTATCCATTTATCAAAAGTTAGCCAACCTTCCTTTTTCTTATCTTTTAGAATCTGTGGAAGGCGGTGAACGCTTTGGTCGTTATTCGATTATTGGGTTGCCCTCTAAAAAAAGAATGGTGATTCGCGATAATGTGATCGAAGTGATTGATCAAAATAAAGTCATTCAAAAAGAAATCACACACAATCCACTCGATTTTATTCAGGATTATTTAACTCAATTTAAAGTGCCAGCTGATATTGAATTACCTCGATTCGCAGGGGGGTTAGCAGGTTACTTTGGCTATGAAACGATTCAATACATTGAATCTCGTTTAAAGCATAAAAAAACAAAAGATATTTTGGGGGTACCTGATATCTTACTCATTTTGTCCGATGAGCTCATTGTGGTTGACAATGTGGCGCGTAAAATTTTTATCGTGAGTTATGCGGATCCATCCATTCAGCATGCCTATGCATTAGGTATCGAAAGATTAGATAAACTTCACGATCAACTTTATCAATCGGTTGAAATTCAAAAATCTCAAACATCAAATCAAACCGAAGCGCATTCTGAGTTTGGTGAAGATGCTTTTAAGAAAGCCGTTGAAAAAGCGAAGTCTTATATTTTTGAAGGTGACATCATGCAAGTGGTGTTATCACAAAGAATGTCACAAACATTTGAAGCCTCTCCATTAGTACTTTATGAATCGCTTCGCACGTTAAACCCATCACCTTACATGTTTTATTATCATATGGATGATCATCATGTGGTGGGCGCATCCCCTGAAATTTTAGTGAGACTCGAGGATGAGACAGTCACGGTAAGACCTATTGCAGGCACCCGCCCTCGCGGTAAAACTAAAGATGAAGACTTGAAATTAGAAAGAGAATTACTCGCTGATCCTAAAGAATGCGCAGAGCACGTTCAACTGATGGACTTAGGCCGAAATGATATTGGACGGGTCTCTCAATCAGGCTCGGTCAGAGTGACAGACAATATGACGATCGAGCGATATTCGCATGTCATGCACATCGTATCGAATGTGGAGGGCGTATTAAAACCCAATATGCATGCGATGGATGTGTTGAAAGCAACTTTTCCAGCAGGTACTGTGAGCGGGGCACCTAAAGTCCGTGCGATGGAAATTATTCATGAATTAGAACCGAGTAAGCGCGGTATTTATGCAGGTGCAGTCGGTTATTTAGGTTTTGATGGAGATATGGATGTAGCGATCGCTATTCGAACAGGGGTGATTAAAAACAAAATGCTTTATGTACAAGCAGGTGCGGGTATTGTGGCAGACTCCATTCCGCATAATGAATGGATTGAAACACAAAATAAAGCAAAAGCAGTCTTACGTGCCGCAGAAATTGTGCAATCAGGAAAATAAATTATGTTACTCATGATTGATAACTACGATTCATTTACTTATAACCTTGTTCAGTATTTGGCTGAGCTTAAACAAGAAGTCGAGGTTTATCGTAATGACGAGATCACGATTGATGAGATCAAAAAAAAGAATCCTCAATATATTGTGTTATCTCCAGGCCCTTGCACACCCAATGAGGCAGGCGTTTCTCTGGAAGTTGTTAATACATTCAAAGGTGTGATCCCGATTCTGGGTGTTTGCCTAGGACATCAAACCATCGGCCAAGCTTTTGGTGGGAAAATTATTCATGCTAAAACATTGATGCATGGTAAAACTTCACACATCCATCACACTAATCAAGGTGTCTTTAAAGATTTAAAAAATCCATTTACAGCAACACGCTATCATTCACTCGTGATTGAGCGCGCAACATTGCCTGATTGTCTGGAAGTCACCGCATGGACGGATGATGAAGAAATTATGGGCGTTCGTCATAAGACATTGCCTGTTGAAGGGGTGCAATTTCATCCTGAATCAGTCCTCACCGAACATGGACATGATCTATTAAATAATTTCTTAAAAACTTATGGCTAACATAGATTCAAAAGAACTATCAGTCAAAGACTTCATGCAGTCTTTAATGTCAGGTGTGTTAAGTGAAGACATTATTGAATCTTATGTTTTAGCGCTCAATGAAAAAGGTATCACTGCAGACAATATTTTTGATGCAGCAACCGTCATGCGTCAATTTGCAAAACAAGTCGACATTCTTGATAAAACATATCTTGTGGATACATGTGGCACAGGCGGGGACGGTATACAAACGTTTAATGTGTCGACTTTAAGTGCCATTGTGGCTGCAAGTGCGGGCGTCAAAGTTGCTAAGCATGGTGGTCGCTCAGTCTCATCGAAGTGTGGCAGCGCTGATGTGTTAGAAGCTTTGGGTGTGAATGTGAATTTAGCCCCTGAAAAAGTAGCCTCACTTGTGAATGATATTGGTATTGCTTTTATGTTTGCACCCAACTTTCATCCAGCCATGCGATATGCCGCACCGGTCCGAAAAAAATTAGGTGTGAGAACCATTTTTAATGTTTTAGGGCCACTCGCTAATCCAGCTTCAGCGACGCATCAGGTATTAGGTGTCTATGAAGCACAGTTAACAGAAACGATGGCGGAAGTGCTATCACAACTCGGAAGCGAACATGTGATGGTCGTGCATGGTGAAGATGGTATGGATGAGATTTCAATTTCGAGCGGGACAAGAATTAGCGAACTTAAAAATAAATCGATCACAACCTATACTATTAAACCGACTGATTTTGGATTGAATATGGCAGACCTTAAAACGATTCAAGTCGACAATGTCGACGCATCCAAAGCCATGATGCTTGATGTATTAGAGGGCCACCCAGGACCTCATCGCGATATCACGCTCCTTAATGCAGGGGCTGCGATTTACGTAAGTGGCATCACAACCACTTTAAAAGATGGCACTGAAAAAGCGGCGTCAGTGATTGATCAAGGTTTAGCGCTTAAAAAACTAGACGCATTGAAAGTAGCATCCCATGGCTAATATTCTAGACACGATTATTGCGACTAAATTTGAAGAAATTAAAGTGTCGCAAAAAATTAAATCACTCGATCAACTTAAAGATGAAGTGAAAAATGTTCCTCAACCCAGAGGTTTTATAAAAGCCATTGAAACACAACTCTTAAAAAATAAAGCGGCTGTGATTGCTGAAATTAAAAAAGCGAGTCCATCTAAAGGTGTCATACGAGAAAATTTTAATCCGAAAGAGATTGCGATTTCATATGAAAAAGGTGGGGCGACTTGCTTATCTGTGCTCACCGACCAAAAATATTTTCAAGGTCATGCCAATTTTTTAAAAGAAGCAAAAGCTGCATGCAGCCTTCCCATACTGCGTAAAGATTTTATGGTGGATTCATATCAAATTTATGAGGCACGTGCGATGGGGGCTGATTGTATTCTTTTAATCGTCGCAGCGCTTCCTTTGAGCTTAATGCAAGAGCTGGAAGAAATTACATTTAACTTAGGCATGAATGTTTTAGTCGAAGTGCACAATCAAGAAGAGCTTGAATTAGCATTGGAATTAAAAACATCGCTACTAGGCATTAACAATCGCAATCTAAAAACATTTGATGTTTCTCTCACCACGACTTTTGATTTAATCAAAAATATAAGTTCTGACAAAATTATTGTGACTGAGTCAGGTATCTTCACATCGAATGATGTGAAGTTGATGCAAGATCATCATGTGAATACCTTTCTTATTGGGGAGGCTTTTATGCGAGAATCTGATCCAGGACAATCCTTAAAAACTTTATTTCAATTTTAAACATTATGGAAAATTCGAATAGACCCAGGCGCATGCGTAAAGATGAGTTCTCGCGTCGATTGATGCGAGAGCATCATTTGCGAACGGACGATCTCATTTATCCAGTGTTTGTCATGGAAGGTCACCAAAAAGAAGAAACGATTCCATCCATGCCAGGCATTAAACGTCAAAGTATGGATCTCATTCTAGAGACTGCAAAAGAATGTTTTAAATTAGGCATTCCGGCGATTGCATTATTTCCAGTGATTGATATGACATTAAAAACAGAAGATGCAAAGGAAGCCTATAACGCAGAAGGGCTTATTCCAAGAGTGGTAGCTTTACTCAAACAACATGTGCCCGATCTTGGTGTGATAACAGACGTAGCGCTCGACCCTTATACAAGCCATGGCCAAGATGGTTTGATGGATGGATCAGGATATGTCCTCAACGATGAAACAGTAGAAGTTTTAATCAAACAAGCTTTAAGTCACGCTAAAGCAGGGGCCGATATTGTGGCTCCCTCTGACATGATGGATGGGCGTATTGGCAAAATTCGCGAAGCTTTAGAAAAACAAGGATTTGTGCATACAAAAATTTTAGCGTACTCAGCAAAATATGCTTCATCATTTTATGGTCCATTTAGAGATGCGGTAGGTTCGGCTAAAAATTTAGGACAAAGCAATAAAAATAGTTATCAAATGGATCCAGCGAATACCGATGAAGCTTTGACTGAAGTTGAACTCGACATTAATGAAGGCGCTGACATGGTGATGGTAAAACCTGGCATGCCATACCTTGACATTGTCTATCGCGTGAAAACTGCTTTTGGAGTACCTACTTATGCGTATCAGGTGAGTGGGGAATATGCGATGCTTAAAGCTGCATCACAAAATGGTTGGTTAGATGAAAAAGCGGTGGTGATGGAGTCACTCCTCGCTTTTAAACGCGCAGGTGCTGATGGGATTTTAAGCTATTACGCCATGGAAGTGGCGCGCTGGCTTAAAGCTTAAGTAGCGCTTCCGTTTCTTCAATCGAGGCTTTTGATTTATTTATTTTTAAATCATCCACGTGATAAATTAAAAGTTCAATAGGTCCCATCGAACCTTCAAGGGTTAATACTGGAATCATTTTTTTATCTTGCATGGGGTCTTTAGTGCGCGATTTGCGATCGCGCGTTTCGTATACGATATTGTGATTTAGCAACAAAAATTCAACTTCTTTCATGGAGTCAGCATAGAGTTGAATATGAAGTGTCGGGTATCGGCCCGCTGTACCGTCTAATGCAGCACCGGTTAAATGTGGATTAAAAGCAATTAATTTTTTCATGAGGCTTAGCGCTTCAAGCCTTAATATTTTAAGACGCGCTTCATGCTCTTTATCAAAATAGATCGCTTGATGCTCTTTGATGGCGTCATTGATTTCATCATTTGAAGGTAGCGCATCCCCATCACTAAGTCCAAAAAACTTAGCGGCCTTACGTTTTGCAAATGCGTAATCGCTAATACCTTCTTCAGCCATCATTTGAGCAGCTTTATGTGCCACTTGGAATCGCAGGTGTTTACTTTGTCTTGCCATATGAAACACTTTTTTTTAAAAAATTAATTGAGGAGTTGGATCTCATTATGCGGTGGAAACTCTGAATAGAAATATTCATTCACACCTTCTTCATTCTCATTTGCTAGCGTACCTGTATCTGGTTTAATTTTTTGAATGATGACACCATCAGGCATGTTGTAATTTTGAACAGGTGAATCTTTTAATGCCGTTTGCATATATCTAATCCAAATAGGTAATGCAGCCTGAGAGCCAGTCTCATTCTTACCGAGCGTTTTAGGTTGGTCGAATCCAATCCATGCAATAGCCACTTGAGATGGTGTAAACCCAGCAAACCATGCGTCCACTTGATTATTGGTGGTTCCCGTTTTACCTGCGATATCTGAGCGACCTAATGCTTTAGCTTTTTGAGCTGTCCCCTTGTTGACCACGTCTTGTAGGAGTGTTGTCATAATAAATGCGTTTCTGGGGTCAATGATGCGAGAAGTTTCTTCATTTTGAAACATGGCATTCGTTTGATCGATGACTTTACCTTGACTATCGACCATCTTTTCAATGAGGTAAGGTTTTTTAAGGTAGCCACCATTAGCGAATACTCCATAAGCGGTGACCATTTCCAAGGGTGTGGCAGAACCCACACCTAAAGCCATCGATAAGTAAGCGGGGTGGTTGGCAGGATCAAAACCAAAACGCGTCGCATAGTCTTGCGCATAAGCAGGACCAATCGCTTTTAAAACGCGAATGGCGACCAAGTTTTTAGATTTAGCCAAACCATTTCTAAGTCTGATATGACCATCAAAATCTCCGTCATAGTTTTGTGGGTCCCAGTCCATCCCGCTCCCTGTTTCCAAAGCTGAGAAATGAAGCGGTGCATCATTGACGATCGTTGCAGGGGTAATCCCTTTTTCCAGTGCCGCAGAATAAATGAAAGGTTTAAAGGTGGAACCAGGCTGGCGCTTGGCTTGCGTGACGTGATTATATTTATTTCTATTAAAATCAAAACCACCGACGAGTGCTGTAATGGCACCTGTTTGTGGATCCATTGAGACTAGAGAAGCTTCGACTTTTGGGAGTTGTACCGCTTCCCATTGTTTATTTTTTTGAATGACACGAATCACAGCACCAGGGCTCACTTTTCTTTTTTTAGGATCTTTGTCGCTCAATGTTTTTTGAATGAGTGCCAAGTTATCCCCTTTAATGTCTATCATGTCACCTTTTTTAGTGAAGGCTTGCACGTATTTGGCATCAGCCTTTATAACGACTGCTGGAATAAATCCGTTATATTCCTCGAGGCCATCGAGTGTATCGACGATTTTCGTTTTTTGATCTTCAAATTTTTTACCCTCTAAGTCGATTATTTTTTCAGGGCCTCGATATTCATGACGACGATCGTAATCTAAGATGCCTCTTAATACGGCTTCATTAGCCGCCTCTTGGTTGGCTTTTTTAATGGTGGTGTAGACTTTGATACCGCTCGTATAGATATCCTCTTGATACTGATCGTAGAGTGTTTGTCTTACCATTTCAGAGGCATGATCAGCCATCAAGTCTCTGGATTGTCGTGACTCCTTGAAATGCATTGTTTGATTCATCGCTTCTTCAAAAGCTTTTTGATCAATAAATTCGTAACGCAACATATTTTTTAAGACTTCACGCTGGCGTTGAATCGCGCGTTTAGGATTATTAAATGGATTGTAATTCGACGGTGCTTTAGGAAGACCTGCTAGAAGAGCACATTCAGCTAAAGTGAGTTTTTCTAAGGGTTTGCCATAATAGACGAGAGCTGCTGCTCCAAAACCGTAAGCTCTTTGACCCAAATAAATTTGGTTAATATAGAGCTCTAAAATTTGATCCTTATTTAAATTCTTTTCAATCTTGTAAGAGAGAAAAACTTCGCTAATTTTTCGTCTTAACGTTTTATCCGAGGACAGAAAAAAATTACGTGCCACTTGCATCGTGATCGTACTTGCTCCCTCATGAGAGGCCCCTACTAAATTTTTGACAATGGCGCGGCCTACACCTACCGCATCTACACCCTTGTGTTGATAAAAGCGACGGTCTTCGATCGCTAAAATCGCGTTCTTCATTTTTTTAGGCACTTGTTGAATTTTAATGAAGGCGCGGCGCTCTTCCCCGAATTCAGCCATGAGGAAACCATCGGAGCTATAGACTCTTAAGGGTAATTTAGGGCGATATTCTGTGAGGCTTTCTAGCGAGGGTAATGAGGGAATGACAAGGGCTATGGTTAAAGCCACTAAGGCTCCGATCGCAGATAAGCTTATGAAAAACCACAACAAGAGGCGTTTAAAAAGAGTGGATTTTGCCATAAGCGAAGTGAGTGATGACTTTGATTTTTAATGAGCCTTATTATAAAAGGTGTTGAGGATTATTTGTAGGCAATTCGAGCCATGACCTTATTAATCCCTTAAAATAATGAGTATTCTTGAATATAAAGCTATTTCGTCATGGTAACGATGAATGACAATATTTTTTTTGTAGGACTCATGGGTGCTGGTAAAACGACCATAGGTAAATTGTTAGCCAAAAGACTCAAAAAAACTTTTTATGATACTGATCATGAAATTGAAAAAAAATTGGGCGTTAAAGTGGCGATCGTTTTTGAGCTCGAGGGTGAAGAAGGTTTCCGCAAAAGAGAAACGCAAATGATTGATGAGTTAACAAGTAAAAAAAATATCATCTTGGCCACGGGCGGGGGTGCTGTATTAAGTGAAGAAAATAGACGTATGTTGAAAGAAAGAGGTAAGGTCATTTATCTCAATGCTAAGCCACAGCATTTAGCGAAACGCATGGCGTTTGATAAAGATCGACCGCTTTTACAACAGGGCAATATGTTGGATACTTTAAATCATCTCTATCAAGAGAGACATCCTTTATATTTGGGAGTCTCATCATTTGTGGTGGATACAGGCCAACAAAAAACACAAACGATTATTCATAAAATTGAGGCGCTTCTAAGATAAGTTCATGCAAACACTTCATATTCAATTAGAGGAGCGATCTTATCCGATTTATATTGGAGAGGGATTGCTCACTCAAATCAAATTGATTGAGTCGCATCTCAAACAAAAACATGTGGCGATTGTGACCAATACCACGGTTGCCCCTTTGTATCTTGATCCTTTAATAGCTCTCTTAAAGCAACACGGCATTAAAGCATTTCCAATTATATTGCCTGATGGGGAAGCGTATAAAAATCAAGAGACGTTAAATCTTATCTACGATGCACTGTTAAAAGAAAAATGTGAACGCACCACCACACTTATTGCATTAGGTGGTGGTGTCATAGGCGACATGACAGGCTATGCTGCTGCGACTTATTTAAGGGGGGTACCTTTTATACAAATTCCCACCACACTTTTGTCACAAGTCGATTCGTCGGTCGGTGGTAAAACAGGGATCAATCATGCTCTAGGTAAAAACATGATCGGTGCTTTTTATCAGCCCCAGTGTGTGATCGCAGATATTGATACTTTAAAAACTTTACCTCAAAGAGAATTTTCTGCAGGGATGGCCGAGGTCATTAAATATGGACTCATTCGTGATGAAGCTTTTTTTGATTGGCTTGAAAAAAATATGGAAGGTTTAATAAAATTAAATCCATCATTTCTCATTGAAGCGATTAAACGCTCATGTCAAAACAAGGCGGCTATCGTCGAGATGGATGAACATGAGTCAGGTATTCGAGCGACCCTTAATCTCGGACATACTTTTGGGCACGCCATTGAAAATGCGATGGGCTATGGTGTTTGGCTTCATGGTGAGGCAGTCGCGACAGGTATCGTGATGGCAGCTTATTTATCCAAACTCATGGGCTGGTTAAAAGATCATGAATTTAATCGTATCGTTAAACTTTTAAAAGAAGCCAAGCTTCCCATTGATCCTCCAAAAATTTCTGAAGATCAATACATGAAACTTATGCGCATGGATAAAAAAGTTGTGGATGGCAAAATTAGATTGGTGCTTCAAAAAGGGATTGGCGATTCCGTCATCA
>Ga0194133_10004548_pt1 | contig 18459 bp, 18 predicted proteins | sample TA2KigOf40mmetaG_FD_155448 | JGI IMG/M metagenome (GOLD analysis project Ga0194133, IMG submission 155448) | Freshwater microbial communities from Lake Tanganyika, Tanzania - TA2015055 Kigoma Offshore 40m | ecosystem: Environmental > Aquatic > Freshwater > Lake | place: Tanzania: Lake... | reverse complement strand
ATAGAGCCGTCGTAGACTACGACGTTAATAGGACGGGTGTGGAAGCGTGGTAACACGTTAAGCTTACCGTTACTAATAGCTCAATTGGCTTGATTTATGCACTGAAAAAGTTTTTTCTAGGTACAAATTACAACGTTAAATAACATTTCTTTTATAATAGAACTAATCAAAATTTGTAATATAGAGTCTATAATGATCGTAATATTTTATATTTTTTGTACTAAAAAAATTTTTCCTTGCTGTTTTTTCATTTCTTAATTCATGAAAAAAACTAGCATCTTTTATAGATGCTTTTTTTGTTATAATTTTCATTTTATAGTAACTTTTTTACTAAAAGACTTATTCTTTGATCATCAATATAAATTTTTGATATAACTTTAGCAGTTGCCTTGGAGTTATATTTAAATGCAATGCGAAGGATATTCATCCAATTTACATTGTTTTCTTTTCTTATACTCTCGATTTGGGAAATAATTTTTAAATAATTTTTGTTTTTTTTTATTTTTTTCATGTATTTTTTTCAATTAATATTTTACATTTAAAGTAATAATAAAAAATATAATTTGATATCTAAAAATCCATTAAAAAAGACACCTTTCTTTGTTGCAGAAATATCTGCAAATCATAATGGCTCATTACTTCATGCTAAAAAACTAATTAAAATAGCAAAAAAATATGGAGCTGATGCTGTAAAACTACAAACTTACACACCCGATACATTAACAATAAAGAGCGATAGACTAGGCTTTAAGATTAGAGAAGGGTTATGGAAAGGAAAAACATTGTGGGATTTATATGCAAAAGCACAAACACCATTTGAATGGCACAAAGAGTTGTTTGATTATGCAAGAAAATTAAAAATTATTTGCTTTAGTACACCCTTTGACGAGTCTGCCGTAGATCTTTTAGAAAGTCTTAGTTGCCCTTTTTATAAAGTCGCTTCATTTGAAATAAATCATATTCCTCTAATCAAAAAGATAGCTAAAACTAAAAAAATAATAATTATTTCAACTGGAATGGCAAATCTCCACGAAATTGACCTGGCTTTCAAAGTAGCTAAAAATAATGGAGCAAAAGAGGTAATACTTTTGTATTGTGTTAGTAATTATCCTTCTAAAATTTCAGATTTTAATTTTAATAATATAAGAATTTTAAAAGAAAGATATAAGTGTAAGATTGGTTTTTCAGATCATTCAACTGACAATAAAGTTGTCGCTGTAGCAATTGCAGCTGGAGCAGAAGTTATTGAAAAGCATATAGCTCTAGATAGTCAAAAAAAAGGCTTTGATCTTATTTTTTCTTTGAGAGGAAAAGAGATCAAAGATTATTCAGATACTATAAAAGATACGGCTTTACTTATGGGAAAAAAATATTTTTTTAGAGATAAAAGTGAAAAGCAAAATTTACAGTTTAGAAGATCTATTTATGCCGTCAGCGATATTAAAAAAGGTGAAAAATTTACTAAAAAGAATATAAGAGTAATTAGACCTGGATTGGGTGCTAAACCAATTTATTTTGAAAAAATAATAAATAGATATTCACCAAATAACATTAAAAAAGGCTCTCCTTTAAATAAAAATTTATTAACCAAGCTTAAAATCTAAATATGAAAAGATGCAAAAACTGTTTAATACCTGTAATACGTCCAGAGCAAATAGTTTCTTTGGATGGAATTTGTAATGCCTGTAAAAATTTTCAATCAAAAGATAAAATTGATTGGAATTCTAGAAAAAAAGATTTTAACAATTTGTTAGCAGCTTTAAAATCAAGAAAAAGTAATTGGGATTGCATAGTGCCTTCTAGCGGAGGTAAAGATAGTACTTATCAAGCTTTTTTTTTAAGAGAGTATGGCCTAAGAGTTTTAGTAGTTACAGCAGCCACATGCGATTTATCAGAACTTGGAAGGAATAACATTGATAATTTAAAAAAAAATGGTTTTGATACTATTGAAATTACACCTAATAAAATAATAAGAGCAAAAATAAATAAATTTTGCTTAGAATACACAGGTGATCTTTCGTGGCCCGAGCATGTTTCAATATTTACTCAGCCTGTTCAAATTGCTATTAAATTTAATATACCTATAATTTTTTGGGGAGAAAATCCTCAATTTGAGTATGGAGGACCTTTAAAAAAAAAAGGTTACGAGTTAGATAGAGACTGGCTAGAAGAACTGGGCGGATTATTAGGACTCAGGGTAGATGATCTTATTAATCATTTAGGAGTAAAAAAAGAAGACGTCTTTTTTTACGAATATCCACACCGAAGTTTGGTTGAGAAAGCAAATATAAATGGATTTTTTTTGGGCTATTTTTTTAAATGGGACAATTTATCAAATTACTATTTCGCAAAAAAAAATGGTTTTATAGATTATAATAAGCCAATTGAGAACGGATATTTCTCATTTGAAAAATTAGATAATTATCAACACGGAATTCATGATTATTTTAAATTTCTAAAATATGGATTTGGTAGAGCTACCGATCAATTATCTTACTTGATTAGAAAAAATGAAATAACACGAGAAAAAGCTCTAAAATTATTACCGAAATATGAAGGAAAGTTTCCGACATCTTATCTCGGTAAGTCGCTTAGTGAAATTTTGAAGGATATAAATTTAGATATTAATGATTTTATTAAAATATGTGATCGTTTTACTAATAAATCTCTGTTTAAATGCAGACAAGATGGAACGTTAATAAAAAATGAAAATGGTGATCTATTATTAAAATGAAAATTGGAATAATAAATATTAACTCAGGAAATTTATTTTCACTTAGTAAAATCCTTATAGATCTTGGTTGCCGCTATCATCTTTGCAACGCTGCTAAAGATGCAAGAGAAATGGATAAATTGATAATTCCAGGAGTTGGTTCATTTTATGAAGCAATGAAGTATTTAAATCTAAAAGGCTTTACAGATGAAATAAAAGAAGCGGTTATTGTTAGAAATATGGATATTCTCGGAATTTGTTTAGGTATGCAAATTTTGTTTCAAGAAGGAGAGGAGGGCAGTAAAATTGAAGGGCTAGGATTATTAAAGGGAAAAACTTTAGATCTAAAAAAAAAAATTAAGAATGCGATTTTACCACATATTGGATGGAATAGTATAAAAATAATAAAGAGGAAAAATTTTTTTTTGAATGTTACCGATAATACAGATTTTTATTTTGCTCATAATTATGCAGTTTACCCAAAATATAAAAGTATCATCTCAAGTATTACTCATTACGAAATAGATATTGTTTCATCAGTTAATTATAAAAATATTTATGGAGTTCAATTTCATCCAGAAAAAAGTTCTTTAGCGGGCATACAGATTATTAAAAATTTTATTAATTAATTTTATGTTAAAAAAAAGAGTAGCGGTTTCTTTATTAATTAAAGATCAAATATTAGTTAAAGGAAAGAATTTTATAATCACAGAACTCTTAACGATATAATTACAGCAATAAAAATTTTTTGCTTGAGAGATATTGATGAATTATTTATTTTTGATATTGGAAAAACACTAGAATTTAAAAATCCTGATTTTAATTTTTTAAGCGAAATATCAAAAAGTATTAATGTACCATTTTGTTATGGAGGAGGAATTAGGACCTTGGATGATGCAAAATGGTGTTTGTGGTCAGGTGCTGACAAAATTTCAATAAATTCAATTTTATTTGAAAATTTTTCAATATTAAAAAATATTTCAAATATTATTGGTTCCCAATCAGTAGCCGTAAGCATTGATTATATAAAAAAAGAAAACAAATTTTATTGTGTGAGTAAAAGCGGAAAAATAATAACCAATAATGATCCAATTTTTTGGGCTAAAAAATGTGAGGATAATGGATGTGGAGAAATTTTTTTTTGTTCAATAGATAAAGAAGGAACCATGACTGGTTATGATTTAGAATTAATTTATAAATTAAGAAATGCAATTAAAATTCCAATAATAATTTCTGGAGGAGCCGGGTCATACAAACACTTTTTAGAAGCTTTAAGAGCAGGCGTTTCATGCGTTACTGCTGGTAGTATTTATCATTTTACCAATTTAACACCAACTGAAGCTAAAAAATTTTTACACATCAATTCTATTCCAGTAAGAGATGGTTACAAGTATAATTAGTCTTATATTATAGATATTTTAAATTCTTATTAATTAAAAATGCTTAATAAAAATTTTTTTAAAAATAAAAATATTCTTATTACTGGAGGAACTGGCTCTTTAGGCAATAAATTTGCAGAGTATTTATTAAATAATCACAATCCAAAAAAAATAATAATTTATTCAAGAGATGAACTAAAGCAGTCAATAATGAGTCAAAAATTTTCTGTTAATAAATATTATTGCATGAGATATTTTTTAGGCGATGTAAGGGATCTTGATAGACTTTCAATGGCTATGCAAGACGTTGATTATGTTTTGCACGCCGCAGCGCTTAAACACATAAATATTGCAGAATACAATCCATTTGAATTTATCAAAACTAATATTTTAGGTGCTGAAAATGTTGTTAAAGCTTCAATTAAAAATAACGTTAAAAAAGTTATTGTAATGTCGACGGACAAAGCTGTTGACCCAATTAATCTTTATGGTGCAACAAAATTGACTTCTGATAAAATATTTATTTCATCCAATAACATTGTGGGATTAAAAAAACATACTAGATTTTCAGTTGTAAGATATGGAAATGTTTTCGGTTCCAGAGGTTCTGTAGTACCTTTGTTTTATGATCTGAAATCTAAAAAAGAAAAAAATTTTCCAATAACGGATTTAAGAATGACGAGATTTTTAATAACTTTAAATCAATCTATTAATTTTATTGTTCAAAGTTTTTTAGAAATGCAGGGCGGTGAAATATTTATACCAAAAATTCCTTCAGTTAAAATTACAGATTTAGCAAAAGCAATAGTGCCAAATTGTAATTTTAAGATAGTTGGTATTAGACCAGGTGAAAAAATTCATGAAAAATTATGTTCTATTAATGAGTCTAATTATGTACGTGAATTTAAAACTTATTTTATTATTATGCCAAATATTACTTTTTTTGATGAATCAATTAATTATCAAATTAATAAATCCAAAGAGATAGGAAAAAAAGTTAGTAATGATTTTGAGTATTGTTCTAGTACTAATAAAGAATTCCTAAATATTATAGATATTAAAGAATTACTTAAACATAATATTGTGACCTAACGAACAGTATTATACTTATAAAGTATTTTTGCGAAGTTAAAATCTTCATAATCATTTATATCAATACTTTCATATTTTTTTATAGAAACAGTTGTAGTTTTTTTTGGAAAAACTTTTTTATTTTTAAAAAGGGTTTTAATTTTATAAATATAAAACATTCCAGCGTCATGATAATAAGTTCCTAAATTTTGACTATTATATTTTTCAAATTTCTTCCATTTTAGTTTTAAAAATTTATTTTTCTTGTCAAATACTAGGGATCTCAATGGATGATTTCCAAATTTTTTAGAGATAAATATACAATCAGCTTTTTCTTTAATAATTTTTTTTAATGCTTTTTTTAAGTAAATTTTTTTTAAAAGTGGATTGCATGGGTATAATAAAAATATGTACTCGTCTCTTATTTGCATTTTTTTTATTACATCTATTAATACCTCGGTAGGAAGAGCAGTATCATTAGATAGTTTCTTTTTCCTTAGAAAAGGTACATAACAACCATATTTTTCAGCTATTTTTTTTATTAAATGTGAGTCGGTAGATACTATTATTTTTCTAAATAATCCCGATTGTTTAGCTATTTTAATAGGATAGTAAATAATTGGTTTATTAAAAAAAGATTTAATTTTTTTTTTTTTTAATCTTTTACTACCAATTCTTGCTGGTATTACACATAAATATTTCTTCATTTGTTATAATTAATATTTTTTTATTCGTTTATATTAAGAAATATTTTATTTTAAATATAATTTTAGTAATAATATTAATAATAACTTTTAAGCATTAAATTTATTGATAAAAAATAACTATATAAAATTTTATACCAGCAACTCTCACTCTTCGTCGCAATTTGAGATATTAAAGAATCGTTCTGTTTTTTTTAAAAAATCATTCAATAGAGTAGATAGCAGAGTTTTAGACTCAATTTATAAACAAATAAATTTCAAACAGCTAAAATTTAATAGCATCAGGGTTTTATCTCCCTCAATTTATAACTTTTCAAAAAAAAATTTTTTTAAAAATAAATTTATAGTAATGCAACATATTGATGGTATGTCTGGCGATCAAATCTTAAATGATTCTGATTTAGATACTATAAATACAATAAAGTCATTCTATAACTATTATTTAGAAAAAAATTTTAAAACGATTAAATGGATTACAGTGAATAAAAAAATTATTTTAAACAAACTTAATGAAATAAATAGAAGTATTGAAATAAAATCATTAAAAGTTTTGTATAAATTTATTTTTAAAAAAATTAATAAATATTATCCAAAAGGGATAAAATGGCCTTTTAGTTATTGTCATGGAGATTTGACGTTAGGTAATTTAATAATAAAAGAAAAAAACGTTTATCTAATAGATTTTTTAAAAACCTACAACGAAAGTATAGTGCAAGATCTAGCCAAGATTATTCAAGAAATTTACTTAGGCTGGTCTTCGAGACATTTTAATAGCAATTTAAAAACTAGAGCTAATATTTTTTATGAAAAAATCTGGCCTTCAGAATATTGGAAAAATTTAGATAACTATCTTAAAACTCTGACTTATTTTGAATCTTTTATTACTATCTGCAGAATTATGCCATTTGTAAAAAAAAATGATGACGTTACTATAAATTGGTTAGAAGAATCGATTAAACGATTAAATAAAGATTATATTTTTTTTAAATGAAAATATTATTAACAGGGGGGGCTGGATTTATAGGTTCGCATATTACCGAATATCTTTTGAACAATAAAAAAAATCCCTTTAATTTATATATTATAGATAACTTATCTTCAGGATCTTATGAAAAAATAAAAGAATATAAAAAAAATTTTTTTTTTTTTAAAAGTGATATAAAAAATATTAATAAAATTAATCTGAATGAAAAATTTAATTGGATAATTCATTGCGCTGCTCTTGCACCATTACCTGATAATCAGTCTATTCATTTTAATTCTTTAGTTTCTAATGTTGCCATTTGCGGAAGTTTAATTGATTGGTGTGTAAAGAATGGAAACAAGAATATAATCTTTTTAAGTAGCGCTGCAGTTTACGAAAACAATAAAAAGACTCCATTTAGTGAAAAAGATTTTGTTAATCCAAATTTAATGTATTCTAGTTCGAAATATCTAGCTGAGAATTATTTTGCATCTGTAGCAAGATCTTACAATATGAACATTGTAGTCTTAAGACTTGCAAATGTTTACGGAAAGAAACAAGATTATTTTAGAAAACAGCCACCTTTAATTGGTTATCTAATAAAGTCTATATTAACTAACAAAAAGTGTTATTTGTTTGCAAGGGGAACTTATCACAGAGACTATCTTTATATAGATGATTTAGCAAATTTAATTTTTAAAATTATTAATTACAAATTTTTCGTAAAAAAAAAAAACTTTTTTAAAATATTTAATGTGGGTAGCGGACGCGTATATTCTGTAAAAGATTTTATTTATGTCATTGAAAAAATTTTAGATAAAAAAATAAAAATTATTTGGAAGAATAAAAAAAAATATTGGTCTAAATATAAATTAATTTATAACTCGAAGTTAAAATTTAATATTAAACTTATTCAAAAAGAAGTTGAAAAAAAAGTTTTATTAAATATAAACACGACAAAAAAGTTTTTCTTGTGGAGAGCAAGAGTCGATATAGAGCACGGAATGTCGGAATGTATAAAATATGCAAGCCAATATCTAAAAATAAAATGAATAATTTGATCTTACCTGTCGCAGGCTTGTCATCTAGGTATCCAGGAATGAGACCTAAGTGGCTGTTAACAATGCCTGATGGAAAATTAATGATTGAAAAATCTATTTCTAAAATAAATTTGAATAATTTTAATAGAATAATTATAGTTTGTTTAAAAAAGCATATTCAAGAATACACTAATAAAAAAATATTATTTAAAATTTTAAGAAAAAATATTTCAAGAAAATTAGAATTTGTCGATTTAAACCGAGAAACGAGCTGCCAAGCGGAAACTGTTTTAGAGGGTATAAAAAAGGCAAATATTAAAGGGAGTATATTTATTAAAGATTGCGATAATGAATTTAAGTTTAATGTCGGAAAAAATATACGAAATGAGGTATTAACCGTAAATTTAAATAATGTAGATTTAGTTGATGCTAAAAATAAATCCTACATTTCCCTTGATAAAACTAATTTTGTGAAAAATATTATAGAAAAAAAAATTATAAGCAATTTTTTTTGTTGTGGAGGATATTCATTTTATTCTGCAAAAGATTTTATAAATTACTCATCTAAGTTATTAAAAAAGTCTAGAGATGTATATATTTCTCATGTTATTTATAAAATGCTTCTTGAAGGACATTCATTTACTTCAAAAGAAGTATTGGAATATGTTGATTGGGGAACTTTGAGAGAGTTTAGGAATTATCAAAGAAAGCATCTAACCTTATTTTGTGATTTTGATGGTTGTTTATTTTTAAATGGTTCTAAATTTCAAAAAAAACAATGGAAAACAAAAGCTATTATGGAAAACATAAAGTCATTAAAAGAAATTCAAAATAAAGGATTTGTAGAATTAATTATTACAACGTCAAGACCTTTTTCTGAAAAAAAAAATATTAAAATAATATTAAAGAATTATAATATAAAATATAAATATATTCTTACTGATTTACTACACTCAAGAAGAGTTCTTGTTAATGATTTTTCAAATACAAATCCCTTTCCAAGCGCATTAGCAATTAATTTAGAGAGAGATAGTAAAGAATTAGCTTCAATTTTTAAGTCTATCCATAACTAAATGAAACATTTTGTTTCTGTATGTATTCCAACTTACAATAATACCTTAGATGAATTTAAGAGAACTATAAATTCAATTTTAAATCAGAATTATAAAAAAATAAAAATAATAGTATCAGATAATGCTCCTAAAAGTAAAAAAAAATTTTTTTTTTTAAAAAATTTAAATACTAAAAAAATAATTGTAAAGTATTATAAACAGTCAAAATATCTCAAAGCTAATGAAAATTGGGATTATGTAATTAGTAAATCAGACTCAGAGTATACTTTAGTAATAGGATGTAATGATGAAATTTCGAATAATTATCTTTCTGAAGCAGTTAAATTCTTGGATAAAAATAACGACTATTACGCTGTAAATGGTGTGTGGGTTCCTAATTATAAAAATAAAAATTTTTACACCGGTTTTATACCTTCTTTTTATTATAAAAGCAGATTTAAGTTTTTTAGAATTATAAAATATATATTTGAATTCAATGATAATTATATAAATGCAGTAGCGAGAACAAGCATATTAAAAAAAGTAGGTTTTAAAAAAACCGTAAAAGATTATTGGTGGCCGAATAAAGGTGAATTTGCAAATAATTTTACTCCGTTTTTATTTTCTTGTCTATTACATGGTAAGTGCACATATAAAGACTCAATGCATTATATCCATAATGCTCCTGGTTGGCCAAAGAATCAAAAATTTGTTAACGTAAAAGTTTTTTTCTTAATAATTTTTAAGTTTTATTTGAGATATTTGAATCTTTTTTTTAATTTTTTTATTATTATTTTAAAAGAAGAAAAAATAAAAATTTTTTTATATTTTCCTCTAATATTTTTATCATTAATTTATAATTATGTTATTAATACTAGAAAATTTTTTGGAAAACTAAAAAGATATTTTTTTTTTAATCAGAAATTATATTAGAATTATGTAATTTAATATAAATGGTAAATTTATTTTATTTAGAAACAAATAATAATTTTAAGACATTTAAAATTACAAATAATAAATTAATTTTTAAACTAAATTCTATTTTAGAACACTACAAATTCAAAAAAAAAAATTCCAAAACTAATTATTATAAAATCCATAAAAAAAATAAATTATCTGATTTAATCGAGTTTAGTGAAAAAAAAAAAATATTTATTTTAAATTTTTTTTTTTTAAAAAAAAAAAGAATTAATAAATTAAATTTTAAAAATAAAATTCTTTTTTTTAACAATCTTAAGTGTAGATACATTCCTAAATTTCTTTCTTTTTACAAAAAAAAATATGTTTTAATTTTTAGAGATCAAATTTTTGTAATTTATAAAAAATTAAAAGGGGATATTTATAATGGAGATCCGAGATATTTTTTAAATATATTAAAATTATCAATTAGTTTTAATAAAATCCTTAATTTTAATAGAAAAAACTATAAAAATATTTTTTTTAAAAATAAAATTAATTTTAAAAAAATTTTCTACTTTAGAAAAATACTAATCAATACAAAATTTAATGAAGGCTTACTAAAAAAAAAAATAATTAGTAAAAGTACTTATGATTTGATTTTTGAATCAAAGGAACTTATCAATGATATTTTTTCTTTTTTAGGAAGAAAAAAAAAATATTTTTCAACTAGATTAGATTTAGTTCATTATGATTTAAATCACTCAAATATATTGATTAATAAAAAAAAAATATATTTTTTAGACTTGGAAAGTGTGATGTATGCAAATAAAAAAATATCATATGCGCATCTCTTATTTAAAATATTTAGACATTATTTTTACTGTAATGATAATAAAGATTTATTTTCTAATAGTATAAAAAGGACTTTGTTTTATTCTATTTATAAAGCTAAAATTTTTAAATCTATTGATGAAATTATTTTTTACATCCAATTAAGAATTATTTCTGATATTATTAAGATCATAGAATTTCGAAAAAAAAATATAAATTTATTTTATGATTATGAAAAAAAAATTCATAATTTATTTGAAGCGCAATTAATTTTTAATCAATATGAAACCTAAAAATTTTTCCCGTAATGTTTTAGTATTGTCATCCAGTAAAGGCATTGGTTATGGAATAAGTAAAAATTTATTAAACAACAATTATAATGTTTCTATCAGCTCTTCTAATAAAAAAAATTTAAAAAATTCTCAAATAAAATTAAAACAGCAAACTGGTTCTAAACCATTCGCAGTGAAATTAGATTTGAGAAACAATTATAGTTTAAAGATAAATTTAAAAAAAATTATTCAAATTTTTGATAATAGAATAGATATTTTAATTTTAAATTCTCCAGGACCAAAGGTTGTTCAAATTAAAAATTTAACAGAAAAATTGATTAGCGAGGCAGTTAATCAAAATGTGTTAAATTTGATATATATCATTAAAAAAATATTGCCATTAATGATTAAAAATAAATTTGGAAGAATAATAAATTTATCTTCTACAGTTGCAAAAGAACCCAGTCAAAATATGGTTCTCTCAAGTCTCACGAGATCAGCTATGCTAGCTTTTTGTAAGAATTTAGCAATTGAATATGGAAAATATAATATAACTACAAATTCAATATTAGCAGGAGGCGTGTTAACATCTCGGTTAAAAAAACTTTTTAAAAAAAGTGAAATTGAGAATATTAAGAAAAAATTACCAGTAAGATTTATTGCAACTCCAGACGAATTTTCTCATATTATAAATTTTTTATGTTCAGACTATTCCTCCTATATAAATGGGATATCAATACCTGTTGATGGAGGTCTATCAAAATTTATTTAATGTATAATTTTTTTTTTAATTTTGAGGCTTTTCCATTAGAAATTTTAAAAAAAAAAAAATCTATAAAATTAAATAATAATCAAATTCTTTTTGAAACTTTATTAAAAAGTTTACCAATTAATTACAATCAACAACTTAAAAAATTATTCTTTATCTTAAAAGATTTATTATTTGATAGAGTTTATAAAAATTATCTTTCACACCCTATTAGATTAACTTATATGCTGAAATATATTTCAAAAAAAAATAAAAAAGAGGATTATTTTTTTTCAATGTGCCATAACTTAAAAGAAATAGGTTTTTTAGAAAAATTAAAACGAGATGGTTTTATTTCAGAAGAAGTAGAAAGAAAAATTAACGTCTTAACGATAGACAGAAATAGGCAGTTGAACTTTGATTACTTAGCAACTTACTATAATAATATTTACAGTCATTCAAATAAACTACTACTATTTAAAGCTTTTGATAAATTAGATAATTTATTATTAGCAAATAATGCTGTAATGACCCAATATAACATAAAAATAATAAAACATCTTTTACTTCCAAAAATAAGATTACATAATATAAGATTATTTAATTACTTGGATGGACTAATTGATTATTTAAATGATTTCAAAAATAATAAAACTTTTTACAAACATTAAAGATTTGCTATTTAGCAAAGCTAAATATTTTGTTTATTTTGCGTTAGTGGTAATTTTTATTAACGCATGTTTAAGTCTTTATATCCTAAGAAAAAATATTTTTGATAAAACTCATAAATTTGTAGCTGACGTTTCAGCCTTTGTAAATCCAACTAAAGAAATAGGAAGACCATTAAGAGGTAATAGTTATACCGACATTAGAATTTCAGATAATTCAGATAAAATTGGAATGTGGACTGCAGCTTTTGATTGGCCTGTAATGTCCTTACACGCAGCTTTATTGCCTGATGGTACAGTTCTTACTTTTGGTTCATATTCTATAATTGAAAAAGAAAAAAATAAAAAATTGTCTGAAAATAAAAAAATTAAGTTGAGTAATAATAATTATAATCATGGTAAGCATGCCTATTTTAAATTGAATCGAGATGATGGGGATTATCAATATGGAGATCATCATCCAGTAAACGGAGGTGTAGACTTTGATATTTGGGATCCATCTTTAGGTTTAGAGGATAAAAGTCATCATACTTTCATTAGACCAATTGTTCATGATGCTTTTTGTTCAGTAGTAAGAGTGCTAGATGATGAAAATGTTTTAATTTTAGGAGGAAATACTGAGCCAGCAGCTAATTCAGAAAATACCAAAAAAAAATCTACAATATATAATATTAAAAAAAAAAAATTTATTCCGATAGCCGATTTAAGTTATGAAAGGTGGTATGGATCAATTGCAAAACTCTCAAATAACTCATTTGTTATGTTTGGCGGAATAGGAGCTGAACCCTCTACAATTCCGGAAATATTAGAAAAAGATATAAATGGAAACTTTAGATGGAGACAATTAAAAAGTGCAAGAAGTGACGATCTTTTTGGTAATAGAAGTAAAAATTCACATGCAGGCGAATATGTAGAATTAAAAAACCATGAAGAAAAAAACTTAAATATAAACAATCAAAAAGATGAAGTGGCTAAAGGGGATGAGTGGTACTATCCTAAAGCTTATACTGTTTCTGATGGCAGTATAGTTGGAATTTCATATGATAAATTATGGAGGCTCGACCCAACTGGTGATGGGAATGTAATAAAGACGGGCAATATCCCATTAAAGCCATCAACAGAGAAAAATATTATATTACGTGATCAAAAAAAAGATGAAAAAAAATCTATTTTAATTTCAGGTGAAAGAGGCGCTGGCGTTGGATTTTCATCTTCCTCGGTAATGATCGAAAAAGATAAAGTATTTACTTTTGGTGGACAGCAAGTAGATTTTTTGCCATCTAGCGACATAAATCTTATCGATTTTAGTAATTCGTTCCGGCCGAAAGTAAAAAAAATTAGTCAAATGCAATATCCTAGAATGAACGGTAATGTAGTTTTATTACCAAACGGAAATGTATTTATTCACGGTGGAACAAGCTTTAAGGATAGAGAGTTTAGTGTTTTAAATCCCGAAATTTTTAGCCCAAAAACTTTTCAAACAGAAATTATTGAAAATCCTGGTCAATTTAGAAGAAATTACCATTCTTCTTTATTATTATTGCCCGATGCAACTATATTGGTTTCCGGAGGTGACGTTTGGAATAGTGAGATTTATTATCCATCATACTTATTTGAAAAGAAAGATAATCAGACTGTTTTTGCTAAAAGACCAGAAATTGTAAAAATGAATAAAAAAATTTCTAACAGAAGTGGTATAGATATTTTAGTAAATGACAGTGATGAATTAAGTAAAATATCATTAATTTCAACTGGATCAACCACTCATGCCCAAGCCTCGGAGCTTAAATATTTTGATTTGAAATTTAAAAAAATTAGTAAGAATAATATTAAATTAGATATCGAAAAAAATAAAAATATTATTCAAGATGGAACTTACCTTCTATTTTTGATAGACAAAAAAGGCACTCCATCACTTGGAAAGATATTAACACTGTCATAATAAATTTTAATTAAATATTTTTAAAATTTTTCTATTTTACTGTGAATATATATATATTTTTTGAAAATAAAAATATAGAACTTAATGCAAAGTTTTTATTAGCTTTAAAATTAATTAAAGATAAAAAAGTAAAAAATATATATATCGGTTATACTAAATACTTACTAAGAGACATATTTGAAAGATTTTTTTTTAAAAAACAAAATTTTAGTTCTGATATAATTCTTTATAGGGATATTTGGGAGAATACAGAAATATTAATAGATTTATTTAAACTATTGGGATTTAGGTATTTTTCTAATCATGAAGAAGATTCATTAACTTTTTCAAGCAAACACTTTGATAATCTTAAACCAAATTTTCTTTCAAATAAATACTCAAAGAGTATAGATGGTTTTTTTACTATAAGTGAAAGAACTAGAGAAATATATATTTCTAAACTAGGTTATAATAGTTCCAAGATTTTGCCGTCAGGAAGTTTGAGGTTAGATTTTCTAAAAAAAGTTAAAATGTTAGGCCATCCAGAGAATAAAAAACCTACTAAAAAAATACTATTATGTTTAGGAGGAGCTATTTTTAATAGAATCTTTATAAAAAAAAATGTAAAAATTTTAGATAAGGAAAAATATTTTAAAATAAATTCTTTTGAGGGTAACTCTTTTACTGATAAAGTAATATTTTTAGAGTATCATTCTTTAACATTAAAAAAATATATAAAAATCATTAAGCAAAATCCGAATGAAAAATTTATTTTGCGAATTTATCCCCATGATAGAGAATATATAAGATATTATTTTAAATTATTCAAAAATATTCAAAATGTAGAAATTTCTCACTCAGAAGATATCTTCTATTGTTTTGATAGAGCATCAAAGTTAATTTGTAGCCCTGATAACGTTGCAGTTGAAGGCATTTTGTATGGACTGCCTACAAAAATTTTTTTTGATGAAAATAATGACTTACATAACTTTATATATAAAGATCATATTTGTTTAAAGTTATTTCCAGAAAATATTATTAAAGATATTGATTTTTCCTACTTAAATTTTAATTTTGATGGCAGCATTATAAACAAAAATTATGAAATTTTAAAAGAATATTTTGGATACAACTTAGACTCAGTAGATGTTATTTCAAAAAAAATTTTAAAAGAAATAAACACAAATAAATTAAATATATTTCAAAAAATTAAAAATTTTTTCTACTTTATTTTTTTAAAATTTATCTTTAAAAAAATATTTTTTTTTTACAATCTAAAAAAATATGAAAAAATAATTTATGATAATTTCGTAAAAAATTTTAGATTTTCTATTTTAAGAGTTTTTTCTATATTATTTTTCTACAAATCAGAAAGAAAATTTGATGCAATTAATATTATTTATAAATATTTAATGGGTAGAAGTTTTAACGATCATACAACTGATGAGCAGTTTCGAACTTACGATTTAATTGATTTAAATAAAATCGAATTAATAAAAAATAAATTTCAAGACAATATTTTTTCTAATTTTAAGACAGAATTATATCATTCTCATATTTTGTTATTAAAAAAAGACAATTAATTTTTAATTTTTTATTGATAATTTTTTATCATTAAGAAAAATAATTTGATCACAGTCATTAATTCTGTTTAAATCATGTGTAATCATAATAATAATTTTATTTTTAGATATTTTTTTTAAAGAAAGAATAAAATCATTAGCTGTTTTTTTGTCCAATGAACTTGTTGGTTCATCAAGAATTAGCATATAAGGATCATTATACAACGCCCTAGCAATTCCTATCCTTTGTCTTTGGCCAACTGATATATTTTTACCATTAGACTCAATAATAAAATCTAATTCCCCCTTTTTCTCCGCAACAAATTCCTCCAATTCTGACAATTTAATGCATATATGAACTTTAGTATAGTCTATATCTTTTTTTTCCAAGCCTAATGCAACATTTTCTGCGATACTAGCGTTTATAATAAAAACCTCTTGAGATACTAGTCCAATTTTTTCTCTAAAACTTTTAAGGCAATCTTTTAAATTTAAATTATCGATTAAAATTTCTCCGTCTGTTGGTTTTAATAACCCCATTAATAAATTTATTATTGTAGTTTTTCCTATTCCGCTGGGTCCACTTAATATATAAAAAAAATTTTTATCAAATTTAAAATTACAATTTTCTAATATGTATTTATCCTCATATTTAAAGCTAATATTTTTTAATTCAATTTGATTAATGATATTTATAAGCTTTCCTTCTTTCTGAACCTCTTGGTTGAAGAAAAATATGTTTTTTAAAACCCTAATTGGGTGACTTGCATAATTAAGAGAGTTAGTTAGCACAATAATTCTACTAAAAGCCGGCAATATTCTTAAAGAACTAAAGAAATAGACACCTAATAAAGGGATTATTGCTTGGATAGTATTAAATAATAAATAAAAATAGAAAGTTAAAACCATAAAAATTACTACAAATATTAATTCTAAAGAAAGCTTTGGTAGTAAATCCAGCATGTTAATTTTAAAGCTTCTTGCAATAAGCTCATTTAATGAATTTAAATATTTTTTTTCAAAAAAATTTTGTTTTCTTGATATGGTTATTTCTCTTAAACCAGAAAAAGTTTCTAATTGTGAATTATAATTATTATTTGAGTGTATTAAATTTTCTTCGCTCCATCTTTTTATTCTTGTTTTACAAAGCATATTAAACATAATATAAAAAAGTAGACAAATTACACAAATAAGAAGCGTTGCTTTAAAATTTATAAAAAATAAAAATAATATTAAAACTACTAATATTGTAAATTCACTGATAAATTGTAATGCCGAAATAATCCATTGGCCTATATTATTTGCGTAATTAATATCCCTTAGTATTTCTGAGATTTTTATTTTTTTACTAAAGTCCAAATAAAGATAATTTCTAAATACTCTTTGAGCTAAATTTTTTTGTTTTTTGAAGGATAGTTTTTTTTGATAGTAATTAAATATGAAAATATAAATATTTTTAACTATAAATATTAATAATATAAGGATTGAAATTATAATTAATTTATTTCTTTCATCTAAATTAAAAACTTTTTTAAGGAATTTTGAGCTATAATCAGGATTTGTTACTATTTCTAAAAAAGGAAGTATTATTCCAATACTACATATTTCTAAAACGGTTAATAATAAGATAGCTATTATATTAGTAATGATATTTTTTTTTGATAAATTTGATATGCAAAAAATATTCTTGATTATTTTAATCATATGTTATTTTTAAAGATATAAAGATTTATTAATACAAATATATTGAAAAAAATTTAACAATATCAATATTATGAAAAAATTTATTCCATATGGAAGACAATATATTGATCAAGACGATATTTTAGAGGTTGTCAGGTCCTTAAAAAAAGATTTAATTACTACTGGTAATTACGTTTTAAAATTTGAACAAGAATTTAAAAAATTAGTCAAATCAAAATATGCATTGTCTTGCAATAGTGCCACCTCGGGTTTGTATATGGCTTTTAGAGCTTTAAATATAAAACCTAATGACAATATTGTTCTACCAGTAGTAAATTTTGTTGCAGCTAGTAATGCTTTAAAGTTAATTGGGGCAAATATTTATTTTGCAGATGTCTGTCCATTGACAGGACATATGAGACCCAATGATTTTATTAATTGCGTTAAAAAAAATAGAATTAAAAGTATTAAAGCTGTTATAACTATGTATTTAGGAGGGTATCCTCAGTTTCTCGTTGATTTTTATAAACTAAAAAAAAAATATAAATTCTTTTTGATCGAGGATGCCTGTCATGCATTGGGAGCCTCATTTATTTATAAAAACCGAAATCATTATGTAGGTTCATGTAAATTAAGTGACATATGTATTTTTTCTTTACATCCTTTAAAGACTATTACTTCTGGGGAAGGAGGAGTTATCACAACCAATTCAAAGCAATTATATAAAAAGCTTGTCTTATTAAGAAATCATGGAATTAAAAAGAAAAATTATATCCATTACGACATTAGTTTAGCATCATTAAATTTCAGATTAAGTGACATAAATTGCGCTTTAGCTTTTTCTCAACTAAAAAAAATGCATTTTTTTGTTAAGCGAAGAAAACAAATTTTTGAAAGGTATAATAATGTATTTAGTAAATATAAGCTTTTTAATATTAGAAAACTAGATAG
>Ga0194133_10004544_pt1 | contig 18468 bp, 12 predicted proteins | sample TA2KigOf40mmetaG_FD_155448 | JGI IMG/M metagenome (GOLD analysis project Ga0194133, IMG submission 155448) | Freshwater microbial communities from Lake Tanganyika, Tanzania - TA2015055 Kigoma Offshore 40m | ecosystem: Environmental > Aquatic > Freshwater > Lake | place: Tanzania: Lake... | reverse complement strand
AGCCAATTCTCAGTAATATGACAATCTAATATTCTGTTAGAAATTTTATTTTTTTTGCATTGTGATTCATATTTGAGGAGGCATGATTTTCAAAAAAACTTGATTAATAATAATTTTTCCTTAAAAACATATCTAATTTTTTATTAACTTATTTCTCTCCTACCTTTGATTTTAAAGATTTTATTTTGGTGTGTCACTTTTAATATTTTTTCACCCAATATAACTTAATACTTTCCCTGAAAATCAAACATGGCCATGTGGATCTTTAAGAGCCATGGTTCAAGTTCATCAAATTAAAAAAGATAGATATTTTTTCTATTTTATTATATTTAAATTGCTAATTATGTGTAAAACACAGCCTAAAACGGAGGTTTGTTAAATAAGACAAAAAAATTAAATTTTAAGAAAAATTGGTTTATGTAAATGTTATTTGCTTAGATCAAAATAGAAGTATTTCGTTGCTCCAGCTAAAATTTGACCTTTATCAAGTTTGTTAGTTTTGATTGCAGTCATTTTTGGAATCACTGCAATTCAGGAGGGGTAGCTTGGTAGTCATTGAACAATATGTATGCTCCAAGTCCATATGCTATTGAGTTAAATATGGCGAAACACTGCAAAAAAAGGCCTTTAAGGATTTAAATCAAAAGGTTTCCATGATGTTTTGATAATTACCCCAGCTGCGATTCGGGCATCACATCTGGTTGAGCCTGCACAGTACCCAAAACCAGATAAAATAACGATGAATGCAACAATGTAGAGAATTGTCACTCCAACTGTGTAGAAGCACTCCTTCAATAAAAATTGTCAATTAGTCAATTAAATCCTATATACCATTCAAACATGGGCTTATTTTTAAAACTTACTAATTTTAACCAGCTGAATGGTAAAGTCATATGAATGGAGTTTTTTATTTGGAGAAGGTAGAAAAAACTCCAAAGAAGTGTCACAATGAAAGAGGTCACAACAACAAAGAGGAACCAATGGTTGTGCCCTACACCCCATGAATCACCACTGAAATAAAAATGACATTCTCAGTCCAAAACTAAATTTGAATCTTGGAAAACTATTTGACAATTACTGAATGCACTTGATGTCCTTTAACAGGGAAATTAAAGTGAGGTTAAAACTTACACATATTCTCTTGCAGGAGAGGCACAGGCCATGCAGATAATGCCAAAAATCTGAAATTTTTAGATATATTCATATTTTAAAACTTTGCATTAATTTAACAATTTTGCTGGCAAAGTCACCATTCAGATTTTTTAATGTAAATGCAAAAAAACTTATATTTGATAAATGCCTAATCTACAAGTAAAAAAACCTCTTTCCAGAAGCTTTTTTTATTTACAGACTCAATCTAATCTTGGAAAGCAAATAGTATTGATTACTTAACTACAAATCATGTTCCCAAAAATTTCTTACAAAACAGATGAAGGGTTTTTGGGGACAGTGAATTTTTACTTTTGGGATGAAGGATTGCACAGGGTCATTTGTTAAGACCCAAGAACACCAGGCCATGCTGATCTAGTGGTTATTCTCAATTCTACTGACTGAATGGATCTGGTTAATGAGAATTGAACTTCAATCTCACCAACTGGACTAGTTTAAGGATTCCAGGCAGAGTTTTATAATAGCCAAGGTCTAGGTTGATTTCTGTGACAGTTGCCCCCGGTGTTGGGTCGGTTGTAACTGTGACCATTGTGTGTTGTTGAGGTGGAAAGGGTCCACTTTGGACACTGTGCTGACTAGCATAGCTTAGGGTACTTCTAGCTGGGTGTGGATTTCTTCCTCCCTTCAAAAAATTACTAAAATCAGTATTTTATCACATGAATAAAATTTTATGTCATAGAAAAACAAAATAGACCTGATGATTAGATATCTCTGACCCTGGATATCCACCATGATGCTGGTTATGATTATTCATGATTGTCCTAAATTGATAGTTGTTTTTAGAACAAAAATGTGAATGTTGATATCATTGGAGCCACACAATCTATTGTGCTATTTTTTTGCAATCTCACTTCCACTTAAATTTTACTGAATTGTTACTTTAAGTTAAAAATTCAACACCGTTTGGCCAACAGGTGTGAATATACTCTGTTTTGTTTTGGTATATAAGATAGACGTAGGTGACTCCTACACAATTTAAGTCACATTTCATGGCCTGAGCTCTCCCAATCTACACATGCCCAACTTTACACAGATTTCTGAATTTTTTTTAACATCAAATATTGCATCCATTTTTTTATGATGACACAGCATTGCAACTCCTCATCCAATAAATCTTTTTTCAAAACATTTTTTTTTAATTTTCCATCATGAAATTTTTAGCAGAAATTCTTTCAATGTCTCCATGCAAAAAAAATCATGAGTCAGACAGCTAAAAATACTATCAGGATATATAAACATACGAAAACATTGAAGATAAACTTTCACCCAAATGAAGAAGTTCAAAGAATTTATCACAAATATAAAAAGTTTTAGGTTAAGGCAATTGTACATCTATGGAAGATGAAAAGAAAAGGATTGGGAAGTAAAAAGATAAAAACATGAACACCCAAAAAACAAGAATTTCCAATCATATGTATGTCCTCAAATGAAAAAAAAGTATTTTTCTTATGAATGGTTTTTTTTTTAATTTGTGTTTATGATTTGCCTATTCTGGTTGAGTTCTTTTTTCTGTTTTAGTAAAAACTTTTGCCTTATGTGAAACTCCATTCATCTTCAATATGTCCATGGTTTACATGAAGAACCCAAGTTTTTTTGAGGGAGCGTTCTGAAACTTCACTTGGTTGGCAATGTGGACTGAGACTTGCTCGCCAATTCCAATTGTTGATCAGGTGGGGTGTGGAGGGTGGGTTTGTCAAATAAAACGCCCGATACAGGAAGACAGATATACCAGAACTTATCAGTGCGATGCATTGTCTTTGAATGAGCTTGCAATAATCAATTTATTGACATGATAAAAATGAAATGAAATGTGTCTTAAAAGACAAAACTGTTTCATCTTTTTCTATTTAAAGAAAATTTAGTCATTGCTTTTAAGGTGCTGATCATCCAATTTTGATTAAATTTATTAGGAAAGCTTGGATGAGCCTAAAACAAATACAATTGTAACGCCAAAATGATATTGAAAGCAATAAAAAGTTTCACGGAGGATTTTTATTTTTAATAACACTAAAATTTTGCCAAGGGCATGTGTAAGGAATAGGAGGTTGTTGTAGGGTCTGCCTTATATGAAAAATCTGGAGTCTAGGCTTGGGGCCCTCAGGGGTACCTATTTATGCCTATTGCAAAACCAGGGGATAGAGGTCTCTTACAAACACCATCATTAAATAAAAATTGTTCAGTAGGGCTAAAATTTTTGTGACCCTGTAACCCTGACTCATCAAGGGTACCCAATTACACCATGCTAAAAACATGATACGGCGTAGTATCTTAAAAAAAATTATAAAATAAAACATGTTTATCATCCTTCCTTTTAAGGAAATATTTTTAGGCGACCCTCAACCCTGAGGCCTAAGGAGTCCCTTTTATGCCCAACACAAAAGTAAGGGATAGAGTTATCTTGAAAACACCTCATATAGATTCCCAAGCCCAAGAAAATAACCCATATCTCAGACCCCAGACAAAAATTCAAATGTCTGGATAGTAGCTTTTTTTGCATTCTAAAGGCAAAATTTCAGCCCTCTAGCTTCCAAACTAAGGGAGGAGTTTAAGGTGACTGACGGACACACATACAAGAACAGCATGCTAAAAATATTTGAACCATATTGATTTTTCTAACCACTTGCTCACTTTGCTCGCTCATGGAGATAATTTGTCCATTTTTGTGACAACCCAGGGTTGTACTGGACACTGGGACTCTTACCCAGTCAAACCAATTTTATGCTGTTATTTGTCATGAATGCATGAAAGTGTATGCGGAGTGCACTGACGTTAAGCTCAAAAGTTAACCCCAGCTAGTTGGTCATCTTGTCAGAATCCCTGGGAGTATTTTCGCTTTTTTTTGCAGCCTCTCAAGCTTACCTTGCAACACTGCCCTGAGTCTGTCTCACTCGTACACACTTAACTGACATTCATCGAGCAAGAAGTCAACCTTAATCAATAATAATGAAAGTTTTCTGAAGCACTTATTTGTTTGAGGGTAAAAATTGATAAATATATCACACTGAGTGGAAAATGTGTCAAGTATTTTGACATCAACTGAAATCCATCATTTTGACATATTTTTACACCTTAAATGAGCAAAAACCCAAATGAAATCATCTCTCAATTTATTTCCAAAGATATAAATTTTGAACATGAATCTTATTTTTCTGTCTTTTTAAAAAAATTCAGAAAATTAGATGTAGGGAGAAAGCAGAGAAGGTAAGGTGCAGGGTGGCATAAGGTACCGATTAGGTAAATTATTATTGAAGTGTATATGAATTTGACTGTGAAGCCTGATTTTTTTGCAGTCTTGAGCTCAAAATTGGAGGAATTGGCTTATGTTTAATCCCCATTTCTCATATTTCCCGGGGCTTGATCAACCCCCAAAATATACACTCTAAACTATACTATTGATATATACCAACAAGCAGGCCACATTCATTCATTAGATTTATTAGCTCAAGACTTTACACACATAAGTTCAATACATGCAAAATTTTATAAGAGCGTAATTTTCTCTGAAGTTACAATGATTTTGTCAAAAATTCAAAATAAAATATGTCAGATATATATTTCAAATAATAATCTGAGGGTAGAAAGTTTTTTGAGGATTTTTCTGATGCTGTCATCACTTTAGTTGTGTTCATGCCAAGGCGTCTTCACCAGGTCAAGTGGGGGTATTCCAATCCAGTTGGATATTGCCTTTTGATCAATACAATTCCTGGGTAGGTCCTTGATGATAGGATTTGGGTGTCTTCTTTTTTGATAGATGCGAGCCATTAAGGTTGTGTATAATGCTGTTGGATGTCTATTTCTAAGAAGTTTTATTTATGATGGTGGATGTTGCATTGACCATAATTTTGTGACATCAAGGAACAAAATGAATGAAAAAGTGAAGAGAAATGCCAATATGTTTCATGTTGATATGATAAAATTGTTAATTTCTTTTGTTTAAGTCTGCAGTAACTCATACATGTAAAGGATAGAATGAGCAATAAATTTTGAACAAACAAACAAAACTGTCCAACTGTCATGACTATCATTTATTGCCACAGACTGAATAGCATTTAAAGTGATATTATTTAGACTTTGTCAAATAGGAGTTCTTTTGGTGATTGTTTGAAAAATGGAGTTCAAAAACTCCCATATGGAACACTAAAAATGCAACTTTTGAAAATTCCTAGAATCTAAAGGTGAGCTTAAATCAACAATCTAGGTAAGGATAAATTTTATAGAATTAAAAATAATCTTAATTACAAGTACAAATTGTCTTCTGAATGAAATTTAAAATATTGAAATGGGTGATATCAAAAATAGTGTTGTCTGTATCGGTGAAAAAGAAGCCAACCTGATAGTAAAATTCAGTAGAAAAAGTTATCAAATGTTTCTATAATTGAGTTAACTTTGTCAACGACCAAGTCAGAAATGAAGCCATTCTCATAGGGACAACCACACTGGAAACACAATTTCATATACACAAAGTTTTTGTTAATTTTGACAAGTTAAAATGAGATTTGTTCCTTTTGACAAGGAACAATTTCTAGGCAATCTTGCTTCTGGGACTGTCAGGTTCAGCTTTTACCTAGAGAGGGCTGTTCCTTTTCTTGTGGCAATTTTGGCTTTATTCATTGTCATTTTAGTACCAATCTCTTTCAGTACTTATGGACAACTAAATAGCAAAGGTAAAATTTAATATTTTAAGAACTTTTTAAAGAGTAAAACAGTCAGATATGGTGAATTAGGGAAGGTTTATAAAGGACCCTTTCCTAATAAAGAAAAGATTAAGCTCCGAGCTGTTGAGTGAGGTGATAAGTATTATTAACTAGCCAACTGGGCCTCGGTGCTGCCCAGGAAATTAACTAAACAGTATAAGGGTACCCATCTGGAGATTTTGCGTTACACAAAGTTTTCTCTCACATGACCCATTTGGGTTTTGGAGTTTGGGGTACCCTGGGGTCCAGGGGTCAAGTTGGCACGGTCACGCTTGTGTTAAGAACCTTCCCTGAATTGGTGGGGAGGTCTGTGCATAATTTGGTGGAGATTGGTTCGGGCGTGAAAAGGGGACATAGGTACAAACAGTCACTTTTATATGTATAGATAAAAGGTCTTTGATAAAAAGTTAGAAATTTTTTTATAACAGCAACTCGACAGATTCTAAGTGGTGATCAACTCCAAGCTCTTCAATCAACATCAGTTTCCTTATCAGACCGCATTACAAAACTTGAAGCTGACAGACGTAAACCGGGATTCCCAGGGCAAAAGGGGGAACGAGGTCCCAGTGGGATCGCTGGGCCGATGGGAGCTGTTGGCTCAAATGGAAGGAAAGGCGATACAGGTGAGACTAATTACATTAAAAATCAATTATTTCAAAGGGAATACTAGAGGTAATATTTAGGGGATGCTGGTCCTGAGGGTCCAGCCGGCCCACCTGGCCCACCAGGTCCTCCAGGCCCACCTGGTCCGAGAGGGGACAGGTACTTTTATCAGGTCTTTGAAAATATTATCAAAAAAAATTTCAATTCTGAATTGGTCATTTCAGAGGTGCAGGAGGAGGAGATCCTGGGCCCAAAGGTGATAAAGGTGACCGTGGAGAGAAAGGGGAACCAGCACCCACCCCGATTGGACCACTACGTAAGATATTGAATCAGTTCAAAATTGAATATTAAGAGTCATCCTTTTTTTGTTGTCTACAGAGAGAAAAATCCCCAGAGCTTTAAAAGGCACATCGTTAACTTACAAGATCAGTTGCTACGGCCCCTGTAGGGATGTATCCATCGTGTTGGAGGTTGCTGAGGGAGATGCTGACCTCTATGCAAGGTTTAGACAGAACTTTTACATTCCAAAATGTTTATCAAACAGTTCAGATTTTTCCAGAGAAGGCCAACCTCCGAAAATCCAAAACTCAGATTGTGAAGATTGTCCAAAGTGCAGGTCGAGATCTTCAAACTTGGTATTCTTTGATGTGACATATTTTTAAGACAAAAAAATTGAAGTTGAAATTTTTTATTTCAGAAGGACACTTGTTCAAGTTTTTATACCACAACAAACACACTTTTCATCATGATAGTGGCTCACAAGGTACTAAAATTAAGAACATGCTTGTATACCTACTAATTTAGGTGGTTTTATTTTGTCAAAATTACATTTGGCTGTGGCTATTTTTGGGAGGTTGATCAGGAAACTAGCATAAAAAAGCTGCAATTATTACCCTCAAGCTTAATGTTAAAGGAAATACAGGCTTTCTAAGTCTACAATTGTAATTTGTAATTTAATGAATTCAAAAATAAAAAGCTTTGAATAGGGTTAATAAGAACTGAGGAAAATAGCCTGCAAGGTACTCCTGGTCAATAAATACTTTGGAGTGATTATTAAAAAGATGAATTATATATGTGATTTATTACCTGAGCCAATCCTTTATTATATTATTTAACAAAAATAAAATTCAAATGGGAAATTCCTTTTCAAATCAAGGACCTACATCACCCAAAATCTTTTCTTTTGAGGTTTTTCAATTAGGTTCAGTTTAGAAGAATTTTTCTTGCCCAGGTGGAATCTACAATTTGGTTTGAGAAGGGTCTAGGAGAGGGAATACGAGCTGTCACCAAATCTGAACTCGCCGAATGGACGAACTTGCTGAATCCCAATTCTACGAATTAGGATTTGCAATAAATGAGTAGGAAACATGCCCCGCAGGGTTGGGATGTGGGTTGGGTTAGGTTGTATTCGACAACATGAAGGGGGCTAGGTTAGGTAGTATTCAATGAGATGTGAATCGGTGAGTTTGCCTGTTTGTTGTGTTGTGATTTGGCGAGTTGGGATTTGAAGAGTTCGGATTCGGCGACTTCACATAATATCTCTAAGAGAGTTTGCGTACCTACAAGTTAGCCTACCCATCAGTTCGCTTACCAAGCCTAATCCATGCATGGGCTGATGATGAGTCCTGCAGGATTAGGCCCGGGTGTTTAGTCACACAGTGTTAGGCCCAGATTATGAGCTCCATGGGGTTAGGCCTACAGGTTTAAATAGGTTTGGAAATGTTAGGTTAACAATAAAATAGACCTGCATCTAAGGCCTGCGAGTCTTTATTTAGGAGTAGGTTAACAGGCAGGTAGAGATGGGCCCTGACCCGACCCGACCCGACCTTACTTTTGACCCGCAGTAAATAAGAGGCTGACCTGGCTTTGACCCGGGTACTTTCCGACCTGACCCGAAGCGATTTTTTTTGACCCGAAGGGCAAAAAATTGAAAAATTTGACGTTTTTAGGGGAAATTTTCCAAATTCTAACCCAAACCATAATTGGCTGACCCGACCCGACCCGAGCCACAAAAAATTGACCCGACCCGGGTCAAAAATTTTTGACCCGGATCCATCACTACAGGCAGGTAGGTAAACTGGTAATCATATGTAAAAGGGTAAGCAAACTAGTCAGGTAGATGAACTGGTAGGCAGGCGAACTAGGGGTAGGCAAATTTGTAGATAGGCAAACTCTCCGAGTATCGTTTAAGAAGGAGCCCTTATAGAAAGACGTAAACCTGCACCTATACCTTGAGAAAGAAAACAAAATCCTTTAGCATTTGAAAAATCTTAAATTTTAACCATTAACATGATAAATCAAACCTAATGTTTCAGGATTACAGCAACGGCACTCTTACCATAACTGGAGACAACTTTGGAGAGATCGAAGATGTTGTTAATTAAGTTTTATTTTATAAAAGGGCATGAAAAAAGAGAAAATTATCTTTTCTGACAAACCTTATACTCTTTATGTTCATTTAACAATAATTTCAAGATTTACATAATCTTTCTTTTAAAAATACATTCAGCCACAAAGTAAAGTCTAGGTATTTTTTCTGATAATTTAAGTTTTTTTCTGAAATATCTTTGATGTTGCAACCAATATTCAAAATAAAAGTAAATGCATAAATGACTTGTAACTTACAAAAGGACAATGTAACGTCTACAACTGTATTAATGAACACAAGAATTGAATGGACAGGTTTTAGACAATGAGCACGAGCACCCACTCCTCTGTAAAGAATTGAGGTTAGGGTCTTATCCATCCAATCACATCACAGTGAAGAAATAACCAACCAGAAGCGGTCCCCGAAAGGTGACGTCAATTGATGTCACTTGCCACGAATCAGAGAAGGACGTCACCAACTAGCCAATCAGCGAATGCAGCGCCGCTGAGGATAACCAATGGTGAGCCACGAAAGCAGGCATACCACATAAGAAAAGGGTCAACATGCTGGGAATATCTTTCTAAAAATTTATTGAACAATTCTGATTTGTATAAATTGTAAAACTAATCATAAACAGTAGTTGGAATGATTGTTCCAGCAATGCAAGCACTGAGGAAGTTTGACAAACATGAAGCAACCCATGCCCTCACTGCTATTTCAGCCATATCTGATCTTCGAGATGGAGCCAAAGATCCTAGTCCACCTAGTTGAACCCCAATGGAGCCGGGATTTGAAAACCCACAGAGAGCAAATGTTGCAATAGCCTAGAAAAACATTTAACTTTCTATGCCAAAGAATCTTACTGTGTGTGCAGTATGGGTACTATGAGTTTTTTTCAAACAAGTTTTTCCCAAAAATGGCAAAAAGAGGTTTACCCTAACACATTTTCCCAAAATCAAAATTTGCCAACATTTCTGGGGCTGCCTAGAAGGTTAGGCCCTGAAGGTTAGGTCAGGTTAGAAATAAAATAATTTTTCAGCTATTTTATGGGGCTTAACCAAACTTATTATTTTTTGGAGAAATGGCATTCAGGAAAAAGTGCATTTCGGAAAAACTCGTTGCACCCACTTAGGCGTAAGGGTAGGCAAAGTGAATCTCACCTCAGCCCTGGGGCTTATCTGGTTATTTTTCACCAACTCTCCAAGTCTCTGGTAAGCAGCAAATTCATTCACAACAGTTTTCAGGCCAACAAGTCTTGCAACTTTTTCACAATCGACAGAAGGAACACCCATGATGTAAGCCAAAGGTATGAAAATCTTTCCAAGGATGTATTCAAAACTGATAGATTCAGTACCTTCACCCACCTTTATTCCTGCAAGGTCACCTGCCCAACCTTTTAAAAATACTTTTTTGTTGAAAAGCTCTGGTTCAGAACCAGCAAAATGAAAACAGGATTCCAGATCCAAGTTTTTCTCACTTACCTATCACACCATTTAGAAATGCAATGAAGGATAAAAATGCCACTAGACTTGCAGCAATATTCAGAACAAGCATTACAGCTGTAGAAGCTCCCTAATAGATATTTTGTGACAATTAATTTTAGTCTTTAAAGTTTCAAGATAATTTACAGAGACTTACTTGAGCAGCAGCATCAAGGATGTTAACATCTTGGCCTTTTTCTATTTTTATCTCATCAATGGTGGTCCTAAAGAACTTGTATCATCAAACTTATGAAACAAAATGTAGGCCTAACCAAAAAGTGAGGAGAACGGGGTCCCTAAGAGAGAGATAAATAACTCACTATTGCTTCATGTGCATCTATGTGCTTAAGAGAAGAATTATAGGGAAGTGTCTTTTCGTCTTGCTATTAGCATATAATGCGCTCAATTCAAGAACTTTTCTTTATTTTGCTCTTACAATATATTAACGATAATGTTCAGTTTCTTTTAAATTCTCGTCAAACTCATTTCAAGACAGGTTCACACCTGGTCTCTCATTCCCACACCTTTTAATATCAAGATATCATTACTGTTCAAGGTATACTCGATCCTCGAATCAGCTAGTGCTACTGGTTGATCATAAGGGTCGCCGTGGCTGAGAGGTCATAATCACCTAGCTGAGAACTAAGATCTAAGGTTGTGGGTTCAATCCCCAGTTGTCCATGCCAGCAATTTTTCAACCCCGCAAAATTGCAAAAAAAATCAACAAGGCACCCTCAGTCAGGGTAATAGAAATCTACAGTGACCACTGACCATAGACTTTTATGGTGGGAATCTTATAAAGGTGTTGGTCGTGCATCAACATCGCCTGAGTCTATACTGCACAAGATGATTGTTATTATTATTATTGTCATCCAGGCCTAACCCTGCTGACCTTATCATCCAGGCTTTTATTCCTGTGTTCTGGAAAGTGCATGGGAAAACTATTTTCGGGAAAAACTCATAGCACTGAAGACAGTGCAAGGTAACTCAACTATTGGAATTATGCAAAAACTACCTTGATCTTTCAGTTTCAGGATAAAAAAGTTTTGAGAAAGCCAGAGCACTTGGTGCTGCCATGACACTTGCACATAAAAGAATGGCAGGATTCACCCCAAAGTTAATGTATGCAGCAATAACTGTGCCAGCAATTGTTGCAAATCCACTGCTCATGACAGCATGCATTTCAGACCTGAATGGGAAGAAATGAATTTCATTTTCAAACTTCAACAAGAAGTTTTGCTTTTACTTGGTCATTAAAGGTAAAAATGGCTTGATGAGTAGAGGAGCCTCAGTCTGGCCAAGAAATATGTTTGCAGCAGTATTCAAGCTCTCAGCTGCAGTTGTACCCACAGTGACACTCAATAACCATCCCAATTTCATCACAACCCACTGAAGGGCACCAAGGTAAAAGAGCATTGACACACAAAAAGAGAAGAAGTAAATCACAGAAAGAGTTTTGAACATGAAAATTCCTAAAACAAAAAAATGTATTTTAGCTTTTGCTAAAAGTTTTGAATGGTTTTTTCGAAGACACCAAACTCCAATTTTTATCAGCTGTTTAAAGGTACACTGTAAAGTGCAAGGATATGCATGGGGGAGAGCCCCTGCAGGGTTTAGGCTTATTGGATTATAAGCCAGCAAGGTTGGGCCCAGAAGCTTAGATTAGGTTAGCAATAAAATAGCCTGGATGATAATTAATATAGTTTCCAGGGATAGGCCCACAAACTGGTACTTTGTAGGCGAACCAGTCAGGTAGGAGAACGAGCGGTGGGCAAACTAAGTGGTAGGCGCACTAGAAGGTAGCTGAGTTGTCCTTGTATTGCATCGTTAGCAGATTTTCTTTTTTTGGGGACTGCCCTCGTAGAGTTGGGCCCGAGCATACTTTTGACCCGGAGTAAATAAGATGCCGACCCATCTTTGACCCTGGTACTTTTTACCTGACCCAAAGAGATTTTCTTGACCTTAGGGGAAAAAATTGAAAAATTTGAGATTTTTGGGGGAAATTTTCCAAACCCAAACCAAAGATGGCTGATCCGACCCGAGCAACAAAAAGTTGACCCGGACCCATCACTACCACACAGCTATTATCACAACACTGTTTCAACTGGTTTTGACATCTCCTATTACCATTAAAGTATCCCTGAGTGTTGAAGATTTCAGCAATCTCAACAGCAGTTTCATTGACTCCTGTCAAGTTGGACTTCCCCTCCAAATTGAATGGCTTTCCAGTCACTAAGTAGCCGTAAACGAAGGAGGACCCTTGGTTAGCATATGACAGAAAAAGAGTCACTTTGTCACCCAGACATCCAAAGATTTGCCTTCCAGTCTTGATAAGTAAAGAAGAAAAGTGAGACAATATATACTTATACAAAAGTTTAAGCTTCTCACCTCCCATCTCAAGACTATGAGACCAAAAATGAATTCGATTCCCATTCCCCAGAAAACTGACCTCCATCTAGACAAATATATTTTTAAAATTGGATTAGTGAAGAGCTTTAAATACCACACCTGACAGCTCCTGGATGCACTGAGCAGATGAATCCAAGAAGTATAATGATGGCAACTCCACCCATGGATATAATTCTTTCACTTTCCCCCTTGGAATCAATAACAACAAAGGCAATCACAGCTGCCAGAATGGCAGAGTAAGTACCAGCCGAAATATACCTGGTGATAAATGTTTAGTAAAGTGAGTTAAACTATGAAGTAAAACCTTTTAAGCGACATTCATTGGCTTAAAGTAAAAAGTGAAAGTGCACAAGTTTTTAAAACCAGATATGAGAGTTGAATTCTTACTAACCTTTGGCTACCCCTCCTCCACACCTCTCCTTGCATACCCCTCACTCAATAATAAAGAAAGTATTTGGTCATTACCTTTTTCTGTCTCCAACCTTTTGGTTGACCTATAAGAGGCTTTGGCCTTACAGCAGTTAAGAATAAGGGGTATCTATGCCCTAATGGTCATGGCATCTGGCTGGAGATCTGAAGGTGGGTGTTCAAACACTAACACCTGTGCAACCTTTGACCCAGAGTTGTAACAAAATACACACAAAATTATTTTCAGCAAAGATTCAAAGCATCTGGCATACCTGGTTTTGCTAGAGGCTCAAATAAATAAAATTATTTCAAAATGAACAAATTTGTTTAGAGATGTAAGAGTAAACCTCTCTCCCTTGCTTTTGCAGTAGCCAAAAAATGACTTTTAGACCATTCCATATTGTTACATGTGTCACCCCTGAGGATTATGTAACTCAGCCGTCTGACAAAATTTCAAAATCCCTTATGCAAGTTTTGTTGCATTTAAATGTGCAGTCTGTGTGCCAAATCTTAGCTCTCGAGTTTCAAAACTGTGGGAGCAGAGAGAGGTGACAGACAGATGACAGCTTAACCCCATACACGTAAATTGCAAATTTTTAGCTCTGTTTGCTTGCCTCTTGGGGGATAATAATAATCTTGTGAAGTGTAGACTCATCCCTTGACAATACTCAATCAGCACATTCATAATGGTCCCTCCATGGGTATATATAATTATATCTATTCTTTGGGGTCTGCAGTTAACTATTATAACTTTTAAGGGTACCTTAAATCTGTGATTTAAAAAAAAAATGCTGGTGTGGCTGGGGATTGAACCCACACAACATTGAATCTTGGTTCTCATACAGGTGTCTATGTAGTGACCCAGTTAAGTTTTGATCCAGATCAAAAGGCTTGTGACCAATTGGATTGAAACTTTGCACATTTATCGCCATGGCTCAGAGGTAATTGACACCTGACTGAGAACAAAGGTCTAAGATTGTCGGTTCAATCCCCAGCGGTCCATACCAGCAATTTTTGAACCCCAGATTGCAAAAAAATCAACTTATCACTCTATACTGCAGAAGATTATTATTATTACTAGCACATTCAGGAGCGGCTAAGTCGCCCCCCTTTTTTGCCGTTTTTTGCCGTTCGCCATGCCCCCTTCTGTTCCTGCCACGCCTCCGTGACGGGACAGACGTTAGGGTTTTTATATATATTAATATTGTAGAATAGTAGAATTTTCCTTGACCCCAAATCCACCAGGACCCCATGTTCAAACTTATTTTTGTCTGCCCTGAAGCATCCCATCAAAACACAAAGGCAATAGGCAAAAGAGGTTGGTTACACTAGAACTTAAGCATTGAAAAAAAGTTCCACATTTACAAAGAAAAATACCATTTTGTGTAAAGTCGTTGAATGGCTCCAGACAAAGGTTCAACTAGTTTTTTGCTAAAGAATGCTCCAAAGCGAGGGATAAAAAATTTATAGTAGATGAGACCTAGTAAAAAAAAGTCTATAATTTTGTCAACTTATAGTGTGTTAAAATCAAAATGATTACTAGCATAAGTTATTATGGTAAGAATGGTGAGAAATCCCAATCCATTGCACCATTCCAGTGCCAATCCATTTTTAACAGAACGCACAATGCATCCAATCCAATAGAGATTGTACAAGATGAAAATAATTAAATAGAAGGCCATGTAGACATGCTTGCTGTGCCTAAAAATATCATTTCAACCATAAAATATATCCCTGGAAATCAGAAGGTCAAAAAAAATAATTTTACTTTTGCATTATTTTGAATGGATAATCTCTATATTCTGCAAACTTTGCCATAAGTCCAGCAGAGGATCCAACTCCTCCCTAAATTGAAATGGTTTAGCATATTTGTAGATTGATAAACAAGTTATAAAATTTAGAAAAGACAAGAAACTTTTTAGAGCTCCTAATACCTAACTGGCACAAAACACATCAGAAATTCAGGGTAAAACTTTATGCATGTAGACTTGTTCTCAATGTGATCATGTGAGTGAATGCAAAGATGAGAAAGTGATGCTAGAAATATCTTGAAAATAACCCATCTTACGAACACTAATCCCTTCTATAGAAATAAAAAAAGGATGTAAAATATGCTCATAATACTTTATTGGGGTTAGTTGCTTTAACACTTGAGATAAACACACGAATTTAAGAATGATCCTATGAAATGTAATCTAACTATCTAATCACGGTAACTTACGTCTAAACGTCTAAGCACATAGAGAATAACTAGATACTCTTCTAAAGGCATGCAGGCCTTTTATGGACATGTGAGACAGGATCGTGCTGATCAGGGGCGCTCGGGAATCAAACGAGGATAAAACGTTGCTTTATCAAAAATAATGTTGTACTGTATCTTAAGTCTAAATGCTGAGATCCGTGTGTGCTATCTACATGCATTTTGCTTCATTTAAAAATTAGAAGATGATTGGCTGCCAAAGATATTTATAAATGTATGTAGAATAGTATTGAAAGCATATACGAATAAACTTTGTGCACTCTTGTTGGTAGATAAGCACTGACCCAGTATAAATGCGCGTGTCTCTAGGACATTACACTTACGGAATAAAAGTCAAAGCAAAATGCTCAAAAAACTTTATTGAAGTATAAAAAAGGGTAAAACTTAAAACTAGGGCCTAATTATCCCGCACAATTAATGGCTAAGAATATAGTGAAAAATAACCAGTTGACATAGTTGGCCGCGCAAGCCTATTTATTCACATAAGAGGCAGGAGTTTATTGACCAAGTGCACTTGGGAATCAATTATTTATAGGTAGGTTGTGCATGATAAAATAATAAAAGTATTGAGATCCCAAAGGCTGTCTAAATCCACTTATCAGAAATTCTTTGCAGATTTGTTTTCATTATTTTGCTCCTAGAAGTGCTTTTTAAGTATTACACTTTGACTATATACATGATAAAAATTGCAGGGGTTGGTTGGATTTGTAAAAATCTCCAAAAGTTTTTCATTCAGACAAAATAATTATAATGAAAGGAAATAACATGTTTGGTAAATATTGTCCCTATATTGAAATATTCAAAAGTAAGCTAAAATTTTATACCTCATTTGAAGAATAATCAATGTCGATGCTAGTTATTGTTGCCTTCTCATCTTTTGATTGTGAATTTTCACTCTCAATGTCTTCATTTCCCATGTTGAAAGTTTGAGGACAGAATTTCAATTGATTATACCTTAAGGTAATTGGCTTTGTTTTGCTATTTAAAACAACATTCCATTTCAGTTATGGGATAATACTTATATTTGTTAGACACAACACATTCCTTTTTGTAATTGAATTGTTTTGCTTCTCCAAATTAAATCTTGTCCACCCCCAAGTGAAAAAAGTTCAGCAGTTTAACTTCAATTGAAATCAAACTTTCAAATAAATCTGTTTTATTTCAGGTGAAGCATCAATCAAATGCATCAAGAGAAAAATCCAGTTTCATGAGCAAGAATTAGTTGGATCAAGAATATTTTACAAAATGATATCAATTAAATAGAATGTTTTTACCACTTAAGAATGACAAACCATGCATATATGTCTTAGTCACTGATTATTTTTCAAAAAAGCATGCAAATTGACTCACATAAATATTGTCAGGGACAACTAGAATATTTGGGGCCCCCTGACCTAGGATTTAATAGGTGCTAAACGATGTCTGGAATCTGAAAAGATCACATTTTAAAATTAGGACACTTGACTTTTGACCCAACAGATCCTGATAAAAATAAGTTTTTATGCAATAAATGACAATTTAATGTGTGATTATCATTAGACTGTGAATTGATGTGGGCATCATCATGTTTCTCTGTACTGACACTTTAAGTATCATTTTGCAGCTGTTTGAAAATTATTTGACTTTGATTGTGTGAACTCATTGGACAACTGCACAAATAAAAATAAAGTACTTTTTATTATCTTTATGCCATACATATGTACCAACAAAAACGGATTTCTTTTTCTCATTGAGTCAGTCAGATGATTTGATCAATAAGCAAATCAGGCATTGAGTGGAATACTCAGGGTCATTGGAATGGTCAGTAAAGCTTTGTGGCTCCAAATTTTAGACCCTGGAGCCCAACTCACTCTTAATCCAGAGTGAAGAAAAAAATACCACATCAAGTAAGATTTATTGGGTACTAGGTATAACCATGTGTGATGAAACTGCAAAAGAAAACAATTCTGTTTTAGGGTCAAAGAGTTTGTAATAGTCAAGGGTGTCATTATATGAAATCTCATACATTTTTGCCTTTAATATTAACTATTATGAATTATTAAATAAGCTTGCAGTTGATTAACAAGTTTAAATTTGCATTTGGAAGTGTTTGTGGCATTTGATTTTCCTAAATAAAAACTTTAGTCTGTCAGAATTTGTGAAGTTCTGGACCTCAAGATAGATAGATAGCTTTTATTAGAAACTCATAATGCTGAATTTACAATCACAATGTGAATAAAATGCCTTTTCAAGAGTTTCAGATAATTAAAAAATGACATTCTCAAATAAAATTCCAATTTTTGTCCAATAAGCATTCGAGAACTATGTCCAAAATTAAAAAAGCACTTTTTCATTTCAATTCTGATGTCATCATCTGTCAATTGTTTATTTGATCCATGGAATTTTTGGGTCTTTGAAGAGATCTAGTCTATTGTTCAGTGCTTGTTTTCCAGGTTTTCTTTTTGATATTGTCATAGAAGAAGCCTATGCCTGGTTTTCTTGGTACTTCATAAAAGGTTCTCAACAGCATTTCATGTAGTTTCTTTGATTGGATTGGTTGTCTTTGATGATTTTGATGATTGATGGTTCTTCAAACTCAAATCAAACCAAAGGCCAAAACTATTCATTTCGTTCACCTTTTCAATAAAGCTTGCTGATATTTTTACCACATAATGGGATTTTTCAAACAAGGACAACTTTCAAATTTAAATTATCTTCAAAGTTAAAATAGATTTGCAATATTAATTAGTTTAAAATTTAAATTGTAAACTAAAACAAACTATTTAATTGACCCATTGATTTAAGTGCAGTTGCAGGAGAGGTCTGGAGCAACAGCGCACTAAGTGAGAGGTACGCCACGACGACGAGGAAACAAAACGTTTTTGGCCGAAAATATTGACGTTTGAAAGACGAACAACAGATGGCGCTGCAAAATTAAGAGAAAAAAATTCTTTTTTTATGATTTCTTAGTTTTTGAGTTATATTTTGAACAAAAAGAATAGTTTACACGTTTCCAAAACCAAATTAATTTGATTTAGATTTCGAAAATTGCAGCAAAAATATCCTCATTGATACTTTTACTTGTGCTTGGTCAGC
>Ga0194133_10004543_pt1 | contig 18469 bp, 10 predicted proteins | sample TA2KigOf40mmetaG_FD_155448 | JGI IMG/M metagenome (GOLD analysis project Ga0194133, IMG submission 155448) | Freshwater microbial communities from Lake Tanganyika, Tanzania - TA2015055 Kigoma Offshore 40m | ecosystem: Environmental > Aquatic > Freshwater > Lake | place: Tanzania: Lake... | reverse complement strand
CGCCAGCTTTAAATGGACCTGTTGGTGGTATTCTTGGCAGTAAGTTACCAGCAGATGTCAACAGTCTGCCACCTACTCTTTCTCTCAGGGTCAATAATGTGGCTGAATCTTGTCCGTAAACTGTATTTGCATCAATGTATGCAGTTAAAGCAGCTATATTGTCATCATTACAATTGTTTGGTGCAGCACTGCAAAATTTGGCTGATCTGGTAAATGCTAGGCACTTTCCAGTGGGGAAAAATGAATCATTACTTGGGACAAAAATGTTGAGGCAGAGATTTTGATTGTTAACAATGTCAGGATGGCAGCAGTTTTTTCCACTTGGAAGTGCCACGCCTGGCGTTAGGGTCAAATCATGGTCAAGAAATTGACCAAACATGGTAAATAACTGATTTACTGTTGGCTCAGGGACATCAGAGTCTGTGTGAAAGGTTCGGGAGACTAAACGAGGGTTTGGAAGAACGGTTGAAGGACATGTCAAAGGGAAGTCTGGATTGACCACAGTGCTAGGGTTTGTTCCACAAGCTCTTGTTGATTCTAATGACTTAATATCAGCGTCCTGGCGACCTGAAACTAACAATGTGTCTCTTGTGTTGACAATATCTCTGATACAAGGTTGCAAAAGACGTCTGGAAGGTCTGGCAGGAGTTCCAAGAATTGGAAAGTTAATGTTATTGCATCTTCCATTTATAGGTGGGAAGATACTGTCAATCTCAGTTGTATTGCAAGGAGCAACAACCTCAGTTCCACAAACATCTGTCAACCCAAAGCCAGCGCATGGAACTTTCACACCACATTGAGATTTAAAAATAACCTACAAAGAAGGATCCAAAGTCAAAAAAAGTTTCAATTTGGAGTTATTAAACAGCTGTAAATGGAAAAAGTTAGGTTCTGGTTTAACTATATGAATAGAATTAGATTTAGAGGGTTAAAGCACTCTGCTTCAATTTTTGAAGTATGGTAAAGAATTTGTTTTGCTTCGCTTGTGGAGGATAATATTAAAGACTCCTCCGATGTTAATCCCCTAATAAATAACTACTTAAGAGTCCCACAATAAACATGGATGTATAAAGGTGTTCACGGTAGCTTCAGATTATTATTTGCCTGACTTAGGATGACTTTTTTTGCAATTTGGGGTTCCAGAATTGTTGTCATGGCCTGGAATCGAACCAACAACCTTAGATCTTGGTTCTCAATCAGGCATCTATGGCCACTCTGCCCTGCATCAACCCCATTTATTTCTTTTTCCTCCTAAGACTGTTATTTTTTTACCTCCTCACGAACTGTTTCCTCATCTTTTCCTGTCAATTCAACAAGTTTTTCAGTTGCTGACCGAATAAATTCATTCCAACGCAAAATTCTTCTTGTCCTTTAAATGTTTTCAAATCAAGTAAGTGATTTTTGTGTACATCATTTTTTGATATTACTCTTGGCTTGGAGCCATCCTGGAGTGTCCAACAATGTGTTGTTCATTAACATCAGTCATCCACCTTAATTCATCATTGACTTTGGAAAAAACTGAATCCATCAAGGAAGAGTCAATCTCACTTGCAACTGTTGTTAACAGAGCAGAGCTAAAGACAATTATCAGCCTGGATATTCCCATTTTGAGGCTACTCATCTTAAAACAAATAATAAGTTTAATAAACCTATTTTACATCTTTTTTTTTTGCAAAAAAAGCCACTTACCTCAAATGAAAGGACTGTTAAGTAAGTATAAAGTAAAAATTGGATATTTCTTGGATTTTATACTTTTTTGTCAAAAAAAGTAGGAGAAGAAAGCACTGTAAAAAAATATTTTTCCCCCATAAGAGTAATTGCATTTAGTTTTTCTAAATTTGAGACCCAAAACTAAAAAAATGCTCATTAAATCTAAAAGTCAAATTATTTGAATATTATGGCGGATAATAATAAAGCTTTGTTTGATAAAATTTTGTCCAATTATAAATAAAACTTTTTTTTTAAATTTTGCTTGAAAGTTTAGGGGTGGTTCCTTTTCATGTTCTGTGAAAGTATTGTAATAACAATTTACTTAACATTATACAATTTTTTTGGAGGGAACTCTGAGTGATTTTAAGTTAACCATTGCTCACAGTGTGATTCTAAAGAAATTGATATCCTCACCTGTTAGTTTTTCATGAATCCTGTACTTAAATATTTTCTTGAAAGGACTTTGTGGTGTAAAAATTAAGGCTTTAATTATATTTCGTTGCCACCTGGTTGGGTGATACAAACACTAGTTTTAAGCCGCCGGGGCCGAGTGGTCATGACACCAGGCTGGGAATCTTAGGGTCCAAGATTCGAACCCTGGCGACTCCAGGCAACCTTTGACCCCAGGTTGCCTAAAAATAACAAGTGATTCCCAGCCAAAAATAGTGTGCCTCTGATGAATATAAAATTCGCAAGTTGCACTTCCAAAGATTAATATAAAAGTCCCTTGGGAGAGATTTTGCTTTTATGCAAATCTAAAGTCTTAATATGGTCAATGTCAAACAAGAAGTCCATTTATTTTTCATGTTAGATACTATAAGAGTTCGCCTACCCCTAGTTTGACTGCCCACGAGTTCGTCTATCCGACTAGTTCTCCGAACTGAGAGCTCGCTTACCCAACTAAGACAGAGCCCGGGCCTAGAGTGTTACATAAAATTGGTGCCAATTCAAGGTACTTTTTATTGCTAACCTAACCCTGCAGGGAGCTACTTTATTACTAACCTAACCCTGCAGAGCTATTTTATTGCTAACCTAAAAGGCCTGGGCCCACCCAGGCCTTTATTTAGAGGTAGGCAAACTGGTCAGGTAAGCGAACTGAAGACCCTTCATCCTATTTGCAATCCCTTATTTAAGTTTGGTATAAGATTAGCTGGCTAAAGGGTATTAACCTAAGATTTCTTTATTGCTCTCTTCTAAGAAATTGAAACACAAGTGTCTTGGAAATAAACAAGTGTAGATTTAAAAGGCTTTTTCAACTCAAGATCCGGTATATGATTATCAAGAAATCCTTTTAGAGAGAAGAAAAGATGAATATTATACATCGCAATTAATTCTAGGATTAGATTCATCTTCTATTACATATACAAAACGGACTGTTTGTACCTTTGTGCCTCTATCCCTATTTCATGCACGAACTGCCGTAGCAATCTCCACCAAATTTTGTACAGACCCTCCACACCAACACAAGTATGACCCTGCCAACCCAACCCCCTAACCCCAAAGTACTCCAAGCTCCAAAAACTTAACAGATCATAAGAGAAAAAACTTTGTGTAATGTAAAATGTTTAAATAGGTACCCTTACACTGAAAGAATTTGGGCCACGCCTGGGTAGTTTACAGATGATTATGCTTTTTATATGGATTTCTGTTCTCTTTACACTACTTAAAAGTCATTTCAAGCTAATTATCACAATATCTATCATTTTCACACTTATCTCTACAAATGAGCAAAGCAAGGGAGTGGGTTAAAAAATAAATATGGTTCAAATTTGTGAATGGGATCAGCAGGGGAAAAATGTAGTCCGTCTATCTGTCACCTCAAAATCCTCCTTCAATTTGGAAGCAAGGGGGGAATGGGTCGCTTGGGAGGGTTTGGCATTTTTCACCACACAAAAAATGCCCTTCTACTTAATTTTATAAACTTTTTTATCAAACTTTAAAATTATGGGAGCTATTAAAGATGTAAGACCAAAGTCAAATTATTTTTCTATGTCCATCTGTCTGCCTGTATGTCGTCCGTCACCTGAAAGGCTCCCTCAGTTTTAAAGCTAGAGAACTAATTTTTTACATGAAGATAGTTTGAACCCTTGCCTAATAAGTTACCAACCAGATTTTTGATGGTTTGTCTGATGTCAAAGATGACAAAAAACAACTTTTTTAAAGCAAATTTGTATGTTTGTTTGTACAGTCGATCACGAACCCTCGCTAACTTGTGGGTTTGGCATTTTTCCCTTAGCAAAAAAATGCCCGTCTAATTAATTACTGTATATTTTTAGGTTAGGTTAGTAATGAATTCCCTCTTGTTACTATTATTTTGTTGATTGGGGGTAGGGGGTTGAAGGGGGGAATGGATTGCTTCGGAGGGTTTGCAGTTTTTCCCCACACATAAAATGCCCTCTTACCTAATTTTATAAACTTTTATCTAACTTTAAAATTATGGGAGATATTAAAGATGTAAGAATAAGTCTAATTATTTTTCTATGTCTGCATGTCTGTCCGTCCGTCACCAGATAGGCTCCCTCAGTTTTAAAGCTAGAGAGCTAATTTTTTTACGTGAAGATAGTTTGAACCCTCGCCTAATAAGTTACCAACCAGATTTTTGATAGTTTGTCTGATCTTAAAGATGCAAAGATGTCAAAAAAAACAAAGCCTTTTCATAAAGCACATTTGTATGTTTGTTTGTAAAGTTGATCACAAAACCTCGCTTGCTTGTGGGTTTGGCATTTTTCCCTCAACAAAAAAATGCCCATCTACTTAATTACTGAATATTTTCAATATTTTTGTTTATTTTTATAAAATCAAAGTTATTCTCTCAAATCTTCCAAAAATAACTTGGGAAAATCAAATAAAAGCTCATGACAATTTAATTCATTGATGAAAATACTTTTTTTTGTGATTGGCATGAGGTGGTGCTCATGAATAATCTGAATGAATCCAAGAGAACTTAAGTTATGACCCTCCAGTCACTGGCTGTGTGAAGATTTGCACAAAATCTGTTCATCTTTCTTCACTTCAACTGGAGTTTTAAGGTGATTTGTGAGAATGTAAGATGTGAATTCATAGGTAGACATCATGATGGCAGTATTGGGTATTTGTCGTACAATTTGTGTCATAAGGCCACGGTACAGGCCGGGGCGACCCTCAGTTTTATAGACTGAAATGAGACAGGGCCAAAAGCTGCGATACTTTGTACCCTCTTCTCTAAGTCTGGTACGAGCTACCTCTATAAAGAAAAGATAAATTTGAAAAATCAGGCTCCTTTGAATTGTATGAAATACATTTGAATCCGATACTGGGAGAGTTCACCTAACTCCAAGGTTGCCTACCTACCTGTTGGGCTGGGCCTGAACCCTGGCTTTGGAAGTTTACATAAAATTAACCAAAACTATTTGGATTGTAACCTATCCTAACCTTCCAGGGCTGACCCTGCAGGGCTTATCATCCGGACCCAGCCCTGCTGACCTCATCATCTGAGCCTAACCCTGGAAGGCTTGCTTACAGTGCCAGGCCCAAGCCGGGCATGGAAGGTAGGCAAACTAGTAATCACATATAGAAGGTAGTCAATATAGTCAGGAAGGAGAGCTGGTTTGGAAGGCAAACTAGTAGGTAGGGCAAACTCTTCAAGCATTAGTATCATAGAATTCATACCATGAGGATAAGTAGTAATGGTTGCACATGCTCTGGAACATCCTCCACACAGCATGAATCCAACAAAGTCAACAAAAGTTTTCTCAGCATCTTTGGGTTTATTCTGTAATAGACATTTAGTTAAGAAATTTAACTTTAAAAGTTAGTGTAAAAATAAACCTGAATTGTTGCCAGCTTGAATTTCAAGTGTTCGTAAACTACAAAATGGATAATTGTTTCACTGATACCCCAGTAAGAGGCAGTAACTCCTTTCCAAAAGCCCAAAATGCCCTGAAAAAAAGACATTAAGGATTTCCAACTTTCCAATGGGTGTTGCAAGTTTTTCTCGAAAGCAGTTTTCCATCAAAATCATCCCGAATTCTAATTTTTGCCAAAATTGGGGTCAGGGTCAGGTTCAACCTTCTAGGGTAAGGTTAGGAAAGCTTACAGCGAATACTTTCTTTGATATTTATGGACCCTAGCCCCAACCTCAATCACTATTTTTTGGGAAAATGAATTTATTAAGATGTTGGCGGGAAAACTGCATTTGGGAAAAACTCATGGCCCCCAAGTTTAGTTTAAAGTATAAAAGTTTTAACTTCTAAATTTCCTCAAAATGTAGTGCAATCCCTACCAAAAATAAGGCCATGTGTGCTCATTTGAATGGAGTACTATGATTTTAAGGTGTTTACACATGTTATGGCAGTTTATGACAAAATTTGCACCAATAACACATGTATTCCAATGTACCAAGTGTAGACAGGGGCGATACACCTGAAAGCTGGTGGTTACACCTGAAAGTTGGCATACAATGTGTCTTATTTTCAGTAGGGATTTAGAGTAAAAAATTAAAGATTCTTGATGGGAGGAGCTTTGATGGCCATTTACAACTGATAAAACAACTTAAAAGTACCAGAGTTTCTAAAAATAAGTTGAACTGTTGGCAAAATTTAGTTTAAAATTCCATCACCTAAAATCTAGGTATCAATAAATCCAATCAATTGAACTTGGAAGTGCACTTAAACCCCTTTTCTAACTAAAAGCAACTTTCTGGATCATCAAAAAAAAAGTTCTTCATGTAATGAATTGATTGAGAAACAAGCATGACTTTAGCCTTAATCCATGTGAGGCCATTTTGATACAATGTTGTTAATCAAACATGAGCAAGCCCTTAATTATCTAATCTCACTGTCATGGCAGACTCAGCTTCAAAATAAGCCATCAACAAACACTCTAGTCAAGAATACTAATCATCTATTGGAATCCATATCAGTTGATTAAAAGCAATTGGAATTACTGATTGATTGTAGATAAGTTGGGCACACTTTGAAAGTGTAAATTGAGAAGACTTGTCAAGTTGAAGGCGAGTTTTCATTAACCAAATGGGATTTGTAATTGAGGAAGAACTGAAACCTGAAAAGAAACAAATACACTCTTACTTGTTTTCTTCTTCTCCTTTACATTTGATTATATATAAAAGTTGATTGGCAAGTTTCTTAAAATGTAAGATAGATTTTTATGTTCTTGATAATAAACAAGATTGGAAAATTTCCAAATTTTACATGATACTATTTTTCATAAACTGTATAAAGAGTTGCTGTGGCCAAAAAAAGGTTGTGAGTTCCGTCCCCAGCCATGCCAGCAATTTTTCAAACCCGGATTGCATTGAAAATCAACAAGGTACGCTCAGTGAGGGTTATATAGCTGTCTGCAATGACCATGGTCTGGAGAGTGTGAGTATAGGGATGAGAGAACATGTGAAAACCCAGTGATGACCTTCCCAATCAAGTGGGAATGAAAGATCAAGTGTCAACCTATCTTAACATGAGTTTAAAAGGAATGTGATAGAAGTTGAACGTTGTTGATTAAATATCATGGAACCGCAATAAAGAAAGTACTTTGAATTGAGCATATTGTATGATATTATTATTATTTAATTATTATTCCATCTGATGTAGGTCCCATTCCATTTGTTCCAACAAGTTTATTCCTTACTTCAGTTTCTGGCACATTGATCAAAAATAAAACTTCATAAGTGTTTAAGAATATTCAGTTTTGTTTTATGGTGACACTTTTATTTCCATTCAGCATTTACAATATTTTTAGATTTCTTTTATATTTAAAAAGTAATCTAAGTATTTCCTTTAAAATACTTATTCGCTTAACAAATATTCATTAATACTCTTTTGGTATTAATCCTTCATTAAGGAATCTATATTTTTCCTATATGACCCTCATTTATTGACAGTGATCGGCCATCAAAGACATCTCTTTGATTCCCCTTTTCTGTCTAGAATGTTTGGACACCTGACAAACAGGTTGTCCATTTTTCTTGGGAATATCAAATATTTACAGTTTGATAGTTTCCCTCCAATAATTCCCAATCCGGGTCCTTGACCTGATCCGACTATTCAAATATTCTGATCCGACTGTCAAAATATCCTGATCCGTCTTTAGGGTATAAAACAAATATACAGTTAGTATCTCATTGGTCTCATTTCTCGAAGCTTCATCCCGTCAACAGGATTTACCACACCATTGTTTTAAAAAAAGCATTTGAATTACATTGCTCATCAGCCCAAAAAGACAAGAGGTTGCCTGAACCAGGGTTAAGATTCAAACCCGTGATCTTTGGGTTTCCAGCTATAATTTCATTTTGAAAGGTACTTGCCTGCTGCTATTGCTGAGAGAACATGAACAAAGGATGTATCCCTGTTGACCTCGGGTACGACAGAGTTAATTTTTTTCTTGGTAGTGTTATAAGACCAAAAGTAAATGGCTCTACTTGGAGCTACACCCAACAGATTTGGACCAAGACCTTTGAAGAGTCCGGGAACTCCCTCATGAACCAAGATGAATCTAGAAGAAGAAAAATTATTATGAAGTTGAGAACATAATGACTTTTTCAATACAGCCAACCTCAGACAATCAAATACGTTGGGTCTGGGATTAGGGGTTGGTCCAGAATGACAAAACCGTCCGGAATAGGCAGGGAAAGTTTCTGAAAATAAACTATTGCAGCTCTGAAGGTGATTTCAAAAGGTTACCTTTACCAATTATGGACACAGGAGGACGTCCTGTGCGAAAAGAACTCTGTAAAAACCAACTTTTATTAGAATCATCAAGCAAAAAGTGGCATCTTTGAAATCCACCTGGGATGACCTGGATTCATCCAATGACCTTTGGGCTGCCACAATGGTTTTGAAATGTGAAACTGTTCCCTCTCCATGTTTCCCACCACCTCCACCCTCAAATCCTGAATTGGATGACTGGAGTCTAGTCTTGACAACCTCCAAGGGGCAAGTGATGATTGCCCCTGTGGTACCTCCAATACTACAATTTTAGCTCAGATTTTGATCCTCAGCCAAATAAACATTAAAAGAATTTGTGCTTACCTTCCAGCCACTAACTGAATCACTGCTTCCACTGAAGGGTCTGCCATTCAGAATCCAACACTAAAATAAATCAGGTTCACCTAGCCAACCTTTTTTCCATTCTAACTACCCACAAGGCAATTTAGAAATGGAATGATTGACTATAACAAAATTGTAAGAAATAAAAACAGACATTTTCAGTCAGACAAACTTTATAAGAAAAGAAATAGGGAAAACCAGAAATTCCTGTCCACGTTTTTTTGCCTGAATCACGTGAACAATTTCTGAGTTTTAAAAGTAAATCTGGATTCTTATTTTTACCTTCTCAATTTCTTTGTATGTCTAATTGACAGAATGTCGACACTTGAGGAACTAAAGTGCAAAAATGAGGTTGAAACACGTGTTCAGAAAAAGGATATCATAACAAATAGACGCAGTTGTCTGATCTCTCTCTCTCTCTCTCTCTCTTTCACTCTTCCTCTCTAAAAATAGAGTCTGGGAAAAAAAATTCTTTAATGGTTTTCTCCGACAAAAACAAAGGCTAAAAACTAAAAAAAATCTCTTTCTTCTATAATAATTCTTTTTGAATATTACCTTATACCCTAATGAAATTTTTTTACAGAATTATGTTCAAATTTATTTTTGGTTCTATATGATGAAATAAAATTGTGGCCATTTTACATGCAGAAATGTTAAAATATTCTGAAGAAGCTTGCAACAGGCTGAATGGTTCCATGCACATTTCTGTGAACTAAAAATGGGTTAAAAAGTGTGCTGATGTTATTCATGATGTTTTTTCACTTGTCTACCCACTTGAAAAGGGAGTGATTAACCTCATTTCAGGAGGTTTTTGCTCCGACACGATGGAGGTTTTGGGGCTAAACTGGAAAGCCACCAGCTGTATAGTTCTGGTGAATTTTCTGATGCTGTGACCTTTCGCCTAATGCAAGTTCGCCAATACCAGTTTACCTAATCAATTTTGCCTACCTAACCTAACTTACCCTGACACACACAACCCCCAAAGCATGTCTCCGCCTTTCTAACCCTGCGGGACATGTTTCCCTTTATCTATCCCAACCAACCCCCCTTTTAACCAATAAGGCATTTATTGCTAACCTGACCTAACCAGCCCCCCAAAGCATGCTTCCCCCTTCCTAACCCTGCGGGGTACATTTCCCCTTCATTTAACGCATAGGTTGACGAGTTTGTAGTTCGGAGTTCGGAGCTCATAGTTCATTTAGTTCGTAGTTTGTAGCTGGCAAACTTGCATGGTTGGTAAACTTGATTAGGCAAACTGGTATTGGCAAACTTGCAATAGGAGAAAGATCCTAAACCTTTGGTTAACAGCTTAAAAGTCTACGCTGGATTTGCTGTTCACAACTCAGGAGTCTTTTGCTGGAGCTCACCCTATACCTGAAAAATCTCAGTTTATTGTGCAGTATTCTGATTGCATAGAATAATTTGTGTATTGTGGCATATTTTTACCGATTTCAACATGAAATACACCATTTCTACTTTTTTTGCACAACTAAAAATAATGGCTTCAAAAATTGGTGTGTCGTAAAATCTTTTCCCAAAGGATATCATAACAGTATTTTACACCGTCCTCTTTTTTGGTTGTACAGGTGTTGATGCTGCAGCTCACAAAAGAAGATGCCATCTTTGATGTAATGAGTATTTTCCAAATTCACCCTAAAAGTTTGGAGCAGAATCCTCTTAGAAGGTCCCAAACCTAGGCAGACACCTTTCTGCAGAAAGGCTCAAAATGTTTTCACTGGGGTTCTTATTCCTTTATTCTCATACCCAGCCTGTTATACATCCCCACAAGCTTTGTTAGGATCCATCTTAAGGTGTTGGTTTTTTCCGCCTGCCATCCTAAGTTATCCAACTATATTCTGGGTTTTACTATGAGCTTTCAGTTGAAATGCCGGTTTTGGTGGTGGTGATGATCCAGTGACCCCGGCATGTTCGGCTCAGATTCTCACTTGAGTGTCTATTGCGGATTGAGAACAGCCAAAAGTCCACTTCACTCAAAGTTTGAAGAACAATCCCTCCAAAATGTCCAAAAAAGACATTTTGTGTCAGTGAGACACTGACACTTGCAACCAGATCGGATGTGAAAAGCAAGTTCCCCATCTTAAGGTTATTTAAAGCCCTGTTGCCCTAAAAAGTGTCGCCAATGTGGTTATTTTTCAGTCTTCTTTACAAAAAGAGTCCTCTGTGATGTTGCATGACTTTTGATTGAGACAGCAATATTCTGATTGTATTATAGACTCTTGTTTTGTCCACTTGATTCTTTGAGACATTCTAGTTCTATGCAGTATTTGGTACTATTTGGACAAGTTATTTTCCATTTTTGTCAGATTACTTGTTTCATTGTCACATTTGCTTATTTTGATTTCAGGTTAGTAAAAATGAAACTATTTGCAAAAGTTGACTCAAATAAGAGATCAATGTGAAATAAAATAATTGATAGAGCCATGAAAATACTCTGCTCTAATCTATGCACTTAAAGCAGACTTGTAGATACTCTTTTTTATCCTTAAGGTATCTAGGACAATCAAGGTCTCCTCCTAAAGAAGTTCCTCCAAAATACATTCTCCATGTGTGAGGTAAAAGAGTCTCCTAGAATTCTATTAGCTATTTCTGACCCTTAGGAACCTGATACTGGTCATTGATTGGGTCTTTGAGAAAATATAACAATAAACAGAAAACGGAACTCATAGTGTTCTCCAAAAAGGTACCAGAGGTTCTTTAGCTTAACAACAGAGTAAAATCTGCGAACGAAATCAAGGCTCTGGGAATCATAATAAGCCACAATCTTACCTGGGATAAATATGTCTCAAATATTGTCAACAAAACATCAAGAACCATAAATAGCCTAAAGTTCCTAAGAAAATACATCACCGCACAGACGACGCTCTCAAGGTGACACCTTCTCAGTACTTTGGACAAGCTTACTATGCTGCTAACGTATGGCTCAACAGTACAATTCTCATATGCATTATGGGACAGTCTCCTAAGACAACACTACAGAGCCATCCGAGCTGCGGTTAGAGACATCAGAAGAACTATACCTCACCCTGTGCTTGACATCATATCAAAGAGGGCTACACCTAAGGAATGGACCAACTGTGCCAGTATATCAACTGCTATCAAACTGTACAATCAAAACAACACTAGGCTCTCAGAAGTCCTTAGGAACCATGAATACAATAACGATAGGAAGCCTAGAAGAGCTACATCCCCAGATCTCTCAAAGAGATTGAATTGTCCGCTACAATATCAAAAACAGGCTGCAGGCCATGAAAGACCTTCAGCCATTTAAAGACTGTTCACAGGGACTTCAATCTAGATTCAATATTCTAAATCCCTTCTTAAACCTTCCATAAAGAAAAAACATTTTTTGTAAATATGATTGCAGCTTTGTTCCACAATTAAACATTTTGATTTCAAGATTGGCCTTTGAGTAAATAAACATTTAAATATGTGCCAAAACATGGTAAACAAGATCAAAAGCAAGAAGTAGCACTAAATTTTAAAAAAAAAGTAAAGTTTGTGGTAAATACAATTTAGCTTTCTAGTCAGGATTTTGAAAAAAATAGAGAAAATCAAATCAGTCACAACTTTTATGGGCCCTGAAATTAGAAGTTGTTATTCAATTTTATGAAGATCTTGTCAACTTGTGGGAAAGAGGTCCAATTATTCACCACAGTTAAGAAGATCTTCAAACAAAATTGAAAGTCAATTTAAAAGAATGTGTTTTGTGCTTCTTGCAAATTTTGGATACAAACTAAAAAAAGTTTGGCCACATTGAATGTTGTACAACTTTCACATTTTGTGTCTTTTTTTCTGTGAGCTTGAACTTGTAAATAGTATTGATAGATTGAAACAGCAATTAATCACACATCAAACATTTAAAGTTATGGACATAATCTTTTGATTAGGTTCCTCATCTTGTTTCTTGTAGGTCTTTTGTCATCTGAAAAAAATCAATTCAAAACAGGTTAAAGATATTAGATTATTATTAGAAGATTGACTGAATTTAGTTAAATAAAGTGAAAAACTGCAGGGTATCCCAAGGAATATGATGAAAGGCATCTGACAGAGATCTAAGATTTTAGTTTAAATTTCAGCCAATTTTCTATTCAAATTGAGACCCTTGAGCCTGTGTAATAATAATGTGGGGTCGTTGTAGCTCATGACTATGATAACTGGCTGTAGACTAGGAGACCGGGGGGTTCAATCCACGGTCAGGGCAAATCTTTGATCTCAGGATTTGTCTTAAAATAATCATCTAATATGATGGTTACCACAGTCAGGATTGATGGTTATGCGGATCACATGAACAAAAAACCCTGACTTAATCATCAAAACCACAAAACAATTACATCAGGAAATACCATTCCCAAAATTTAACCACCGATAGTTCAGGTGACTGTAAGACAAAAAAACAATAGACTTTACAACAAATCCCTACATTTGTTGTAAAGTCTATTACTTTGCAGTATTTGAAGAATCAGTTCCTCAACCAACTATAAGCTCTCAAACTATCAATCAATGAGCAGTGACTCTGATGAACATATTTACTTTAACTATTCATTGCCTGCAGGTCTACACTACATCAGATCATTGATCCTATTTTGAAAATTAGGATAAATGATTTACTTATAAACTTACTGATGTTATTATTTATCTCCCTCTTTGCAGTAATCAATACCTTATTAACACATAGTAATAATAATCTGGTGCGGTATAGACTCAGACAATGTTAATTTAAGATCAACACTTTTGTCAGAGACTAGCAATATAAGTTTTTGGTCACTGCAGAATACTATTTCCCTGAAGGAGGGCGCATTGTTGAATTTTTTTTGCCAAGAGGTGTTTAAAATTCCTGGCATAGCGAGGGATTGAACCCACAACTCTAGATCTTAGTCTTCAGTCATGTGCCTACGACCTCTTATTCTTATTTCAACTGAAGGGTGTCATTCGAACTGATTAAGGTATATCTTGCAAATGAAACAGTTGATTTGTATTACCAAATGTTGAGTAACTAGTAGAGTCCACAACCCCTGAGGTTGTTTGCAATGATGACATCAGTGACAGCATCAAAGACAAATTGAACATTTTGGGTATCAGTGGCGCAGGTCATGTGACAATAAATCTCCTTAGTAGTTGACTTGTTCTTAGCCTCAAACTGTGCCTGTAATAGAGATGAATAACATATAGTAAAATGACTTAATTTATTATCTTTTCACCATATAATTTTATTTTACTAATATTTCCTTTAAAATATTTTACGATCACCTCAATTAAACTTTCATACTCATTAAGGTCCCTATCGTTGATCGGCATCTTTAGTGGTATTCTCATTTTAATAATACCAACCGCTTATAATGGTTGGAATATCATACCCCTCACAAGGCAATGTGGACCCCTAACATTTTGGCAGCCAAAACTCTCACTTTTTATAGTAAGAGTTGAGGGATGACTTACTTGGATATAAGCTGCAGCTTCTCCATATTCCTGAGCTCCAGTATATTCCGAAAAGCAAACAGTAAGAGATGATTTCAAAATCTTTTCTTCAAACAAATCTTTTTTGTTCAGGAACAAGATGATTGATGTGTCTCCAAACCATTTGTTGTTACAAATAGAGTCAAACAGTTTTAGACTTTCTTGCATGCGGTTCTATAATAAAGGAAGAGTTTTGATTAGAATTTTTCAAATACTAAAATATTTTATTTTCAAAATACCGTTGTCTCATCCTCATGTAAAACCTGGTCATACTCTGACATTGCCACACAAAAGATAATTGCTGTGACATCCTCAAAGCAATGAATCCATTTTTTACGCTCAGAACGTTGACCACCAACATCAAACAGCCTAAAAATTTCAATGATTGTACAATTTTTTAAATCATGATGGTTCAGAACACATTGTCTTGGCAGATCTTAATGTCTAAATCCTGACCTTTTAAATGGAGTCTTGATATTGTATTGTGTAAAAAATGATACCATGTCAATTCATCTAATGATCTTTTGTATAACAGACGATTTGCCTACGATGGTTCACCTAATAGTCGATTCGCTTACAGCCATTTTGCCTAATCTCTGTTAGCCTCATTATTTTTTGCTAACCTAACCTAACCTAACCCAACCAACCCCCCAAAGCATGTTTCTGTGAGTTTGGGAGGCGGAACAGTAGGCAAACTGGCATTAGGCAAACAGCCAAAGTAGGCAAACAGTCGTAGGCGAAATGACTTTAGGCAAACTGTCATTAGACGAATCGATGTTTTCCAGTTAAAAAAATTTTAAGGCTTGTTCCATACCATAAATGGTACAGTGATGCCACTTTAATAAGCAGTGCTTGATTTTTATCAAATCTGTTCCTTCTCTCTCTAGTTCTAAGGTTGAAATTTTATCATGATATCTTGTAGATATTTCATGTTCAAATAAAATTTGGAAGTCTTATGAAGATAACACAGTCAAGAAACTAAAAAAATCAAACTTTTCTCAACCTTGTAATAGATTCATATTATTTTGTTATTTTGAAGACAACTCAAAAAGGCTGATTGTGATGTGGTTTGAAACCAAATCTTGCTGAAGATAGGACTTATAAGAAGAAAACATAAAATATCAATGAAATGATTATTTTTATTACTTGAAGTTAAGATTCTTGAAAGAGAAGTGAACTTCAACTATTCCAGTGGTTTTCACTCTAGTTCTCAAGATGTCCTGTTCTGTGGGCTGGTAGTCTTTGGCTCCAAGTCGGTCAAGATCATCCAAGAAACTAAGTTTTTGACAACAATTTAGCAAAAAAAACTTATAGATTACAATGTGCCACTCAAGCTTACTACTTAGCAGAATCGTTTAGCTGGTATTCATTGGATCTTGAAAAGCATTTCATAACTCCAACGTCGCTCCACAAATGCTTCATGCCTGCCAAGAGCTCTTCCGAGAATGGCTCTGTGTCCTCCATGCGTGAGACAACATCCATCACCATTTTTGCATCTCCCTTTATCAAAAAAGTTGTATTTGATTTAAGATCAAGACAAAGAATTTTGTTTGAAATGTCTGACCTCACGGTCTTCATTTCCAAAGTGTATTCCAAGATTTGGCATTGCCCTTAGGATGGCCACAAGGGATTGGATGGTGTTGCTGTAGACAACTGGTCTGTATTGCTTGAAGTCCTCAGAAGTGAAGCCACTTTCGTGTATGATTCTAATTGGATAAAGTATCTTTAATTGTGCTCCTCTCTGTTTATTTTCTCAACTTTAAATATAACAGTATCTTCAAAGCAAATTCCCCTTAAAATTCCTTTCAATAATAATAATTTTGTGCATTATAGACTCATCTGGTGTCAATGCGCGATCAACACCTTTTCAAGAGTCCCGCCATAGAAGCCTATGGTCACTGCAGATTACTGTTTGAGGGTGCCTAGTTGATTTTTTTGCAATCCGGGATTGAAAAATTGTTGGCATGGGCTGCTGGGGATTGAACCCACAACCATCGATCTTAGTTCTCAGTCATGTGCCTTTGACCTCTCAGATACGTCCACCCCTAATAAGGTAACTTTTATTCCCACCATTACTACCTTATTTATTTCGTTATACAAAAGACTCGGCCCCCTATAGAGGGCAACAAAAACTGAGGCTTTCTTTTGATGCCCCCTTCAAATGGCTAGAATCCTGACCTGTTATCTTTGTGTGAAGGGTTCTAACAATTATCTGTCTTTTATTGATTCTTTTCTTAAGAGGGAAGGTTCTTCACAAGGTGCCTCATACGCTCACCTTCTAAGCTTAGAGATGTGCTATCCTAATCTTTGCAGAGCATCCTGATTATACTTCAATATTTCACCACAATTTGCAAAATATAAGGCAAAGGGACCTTATTTCCTTGATTACCACATTAACCACCATACACTGCTTTGAGCTAGACCACTTCCTTGGTGCTTAAACTAACCCTTAGCATATGCAGCTTTTGTACTTCTTCCTCCTTAGTTTGGAGAACAAACTCATAGACTAGCTGCCAAAGGGCCCAATGCAGTAAAATGTACAGTTATTTAAGATTACTTACTTCATTTGCTTGACAATTGTGCTTTTCCCTGATTCTCCAGCACCTATGATTGTGAAAGAAATTAGAAGTGTTAAATCATTGATAAATAAAATAATGATTATTACCCAAGAGAAGCAATTTGATGTCTTTGGCAGCTTGAATCCCATCTTCCTTGAGGTTCTTCTCAATCTGCTTGGATCTGGCCTTGGAGGCTCTCTCCTCCGCTGATGTGGCACAGCCCATCCTGCTGCACAACAAAATGCTTGCCAGGGTGACTGTCTTTCTCAAACTGTCTCAAAGATGTCAACTTCTATTTTGGTCAGTCAGTATCCATCAGACCAACCCAATGTTGGGCTTGGATCTTCACCCAATACCAACTCTAAGGCATATTGATGTCTTTCTTATTCTTTCTTAAATGCAGTTCACCACATAATTTAAGTTTTTTTCCACTTAAAAAATTGCTTCACACAACTAAAGCAAGTAAAGTTTAGGTGACATATAATCAAAAACTAGCGTGTTGAGAGCATTCCAATATTTGTGGATAAACAATAATAATTCGTTGAGAAATTAGAAAGCTGTGGTGCTTTCCTTCTCTTGAGCCACTCGGATGGCGAAAGAGGAAGAGAGAAAATTAGAAAGCTCCCATAGAGATACTCCATCAAAAAAGCACAGGTTTGAAATAATTATAGACAGAGCACTCATGTAGTAAGAGGCGTAGAACAAATCTCAGTTGTTTTAGAACCCAATTGGAGATAAAAACAAAAAATAAAACAAATAGGGTTTATAAAAACCACTGCTGAGAGCAGTGATCTGTCTATATCTTAGATGTCTATGGAAATAACTCATACCTTTATTTGCATCAAAGTTTATTTCACTTTTCAATATAATCAAAAATGATTTTTTCTTTTATTCATTCAAACATCAATGTCAAAAAGAGACCAAATTTCCTTCAAGTTCAGTTAATAAATTTCAGGCAGGATAATCAAATTTAAAATAGGTTTGAAAATTGTTTATCACCAAACCTCATTAGCAAAATCAGGATTTACAAATTAAGCAGACAGGATTTTTTTGTTGAGTGGAAAATACCTAACTTCCGCGAGCGTTTGAGCAAATAAGGAGTATTTAGCCAACCAATAGGTTTTTTCCAGTCTGCGCCACAAGGAGGCATTCGAAAGATTGTGTGATGTTTGAATTGTATTACTTTCACCACTGACAGTTCAATCCTTATTTCAAATTCCTAGCTGAGTACTGTACCATTAGGTTACATCGACCCCTATGGTTATGAGCCCTTTTGAAGAGGAAATGATGCTTTTGCCCATAATGGAGTCCTGCACACTATGATCTTTAACTTAGGGATGGAAAAAGATCTAGACTTATTACTCATTAGTACTATTATGCCAGGGTGTCTTTGTTTGCTGTTATGATTTAATATTTTTTCCAATAAACAAAGTATGATTAACCCCTTTAACCCTCATGAAAATAGTGTCAATACATGATTTGATTTGAACATTTATTGCCTTGCTCCCTTTTTGGGCATAATAAGACATAAAATAACAAAGACAATATGACAAAATGGTGTCAAAGTCAGAGAGATGATAAATAGTGCTCTTACTCCTGGAGGTTGGGCAGATAAAATTCAGGGACCCTTTACTGGCACAGATACAGGTGTTGAGAGTTTTCACTATTGGCATAAGGTAAGACTTA
>Ga0194133_10004540_pt1 | contig 18475 bp, 15 predicted proteins | sample TA2KigOf40mmetaG_FD_155448 | JGI IMG/M metagenome (GOLD analysis project Ga0194133, IMG submission 155448) | Freshwater microbial communities from Lake Tanganyika, Tanzania - TA2015055 Kigoma Offshore 40m | ecosystem: Environmental > Aquatic > Freshwater > Lake | place: Tanzania: Lake... | reverse complement strand
AGCAATTTTTTTTGACCCGAAGGGAAAAAAATTGAAAAATTTGACATTTTTAGGGGAAATTTTCCAAATTCTAACCCAAACCATAAATGGCTGACCCGACCCGACCCAAGCCACAAAAAATTGACCCGACCCGACCCGGGTCAAAAATTGCCCACTTACAAAATTGCCCACTATAACATAAACATTGCATTTATTGATTAGGTCAGGTTAGGTTAGGTAAGGTTAGCAATAAATGCCCTTTTGGTTAAAAGAGGGGTTGTTTGGGAAAAATGAGGGGGAAGCATGCCCTGCAGGGTTAGGAAGGTGGAAAGATGCTTTGCGGGGGTTGGTTGGGTCAGGTTAGTTTAAAGCATGTCCCATCAGGTTTAGGAAGGGGAAACATGACTTGTTGACTTATGTTAAACTTTAAAATTATGTGAGCTATCAAAGATGTAAAGAAGTAGTCCAATTTTTTTTAATGTGGTGGCCGAATTGGTCAATTTATGTACTGGTGGGTGATTTAGTAGGTGGGTGATTTCTCTTATTGGGAAAGTTGGTAAATGGGCAATTTGGTAGTTGGACAGTTTTACATTGGGTGATTTCTCCTGTTGGGCAATTTTACATGCTTATACAATAAAAACTTTTAGACAATCAAGCAGCCTAAACTGAGCAAAAAAAGTCATTAACTTTGTAACTATGAAAAAAAATAATTGACTTTACTTCAGCAAGAATTTCATCTAAGAGCAAAATTAAATCATCTCAATTCAATTTAATGATACACAACAGGCTGGTAAATCTAATAAAATTTTGTGAAAAGGAACTTTCTCTGGGTGATGGCATGCCAAGAGGATAAAAATATTATATTTCTCTTTTTTGATGAGTTGATTCAAAAATTGCATGTGGTTTATACTTTTCAAATGATGAGAGAATGTAAAACAAAATTTGTGATTACCTAACCTAACTTTTTTGAAAGTGGTCTTTGTCAATCTATAATCTCTCAATGTGATCCACTACCATGGCTCCTCTGAAAATCAGATCTCAACCCTCAAAATGGCTCCTCTTTTATGGGAGTTAGTGCCATCTCATCTTTCTTTTATTTTGATATTATTATACTTAAAGTTTTTCATCCACAATCCATCCATTCTTTGTTTGATCCTTGAGGAAGGTCAAATGGATAGATCTCTGTCATGATCTTTTCGGTTCCTCAATGGTGCACTTATTGTCAAGTGATAGATCCTTCTTTTAATTGGAAAATTTTTGAGGTTTTCATTCTAACTGAAAGCATATTGTTTCATATATGATACCATCTATTATTTTCTCTATATTACACTCAAGGTGATGTTCTTTGACCTCAATAATGATCAATGCTCTTATCTTACAATAAGGTTAGTAAATTTGAGCAAGTGGTGTGATATTTGCTGATATTTTGTTTAAGTCAAGTACCTTTAGATTAATGGAAATGAAGTGACTGATTGACTACATAAACCTGAAAGAAATAATGGTGACCACACTTTGGCCTGATGTCAAAAAGGTTTCCAAAGGTCATTCATTAATCAAGAGTATAATCACTCTTTCATTGATCTTCATTTTTTTATAGAAATAAAAATTTTCAACAATATATTCCACACAATCTAAAGAATTGTTTTAAAATTGTCCAAAAAGTCTTTTATTCTTTATTTTTTCCAAATAGTTTTGTTGTGCCTTAGCAAAGAAAAAACTAATGATATTTTTGGCATGTTCAAAATGGAGAAGTTCCATAAAAATAATTAATTTTACTTTTTTTAGTACGAAGTCTGGTGATCATTTGTTGTCAGCTGGCACACCAGAAAAGCGAATGTATTGGCTGCAACAATTCCAGGTTTGAATTTTCAATTAGATTTCAGATTTTCATTAATTGTTAAAGCTGTATCTGGATGCTTCCATCTATAAACAAATATACTTTTCCCTGGTCAAGATCACTTTTCTAAATTGCAGAAGGCCAGACGTGAATTTTCATCCTCAAGAGGTCTGCAAACAAATCCCCAAACTTTTAAAGTAAGTATTCTTTGTCTGTGAAAGTTATTGCAAAGTGTCGCAAACTTCTTTTTAAAGTTAAAATGAAAAAGGGGTTTTGTGCAAACATAACTTTCTTACATTTGGAACCAACCTCCTTGGTAAATAATGTATGCATTTGTTGAATCATTACCATAAAATTTAGCTCAAAAAGAAAGCCACTCAAAGAAAGATTGTTCAATACTGTGAGATAATAACAATTGTTGATCAGAGCTTGTTCTCGGAATAGAACTACCTCAAAACATTTCACAGCATGTAGTCTTCTGAGAAAACATACTAGTGATTCTACTCAGTATTCAGAAAACAAATCTTTATACACTTGGGTGCTAAAGTGTTATTATTGAACTGCACTCAAAGATCGTACCCAGCTGTTATGATTTGTTGGGAAGCTGTCTAAGGTAATTCAAATATTTGGGACTGAAAAATGGTAAAAAAGCACAACTTAAAGGGAATGCAAGAAGTCATCAAAACTGAACTCATACAGTCCCAACTCGCCAAATCCAACTCATCGAATAGTCTAACGCGTCAAATCTCAACTCGACGAATGGACATGGACAAACTCGTAAAACAGATGAACTCGCCAATTCTAACCTAACCTAACCTGATCCAACCAGCCCCCTCTCCCCCAAAAAGCTAATTTGCAGGGTTAGGAAGGGGGATAAATGAGGGGGAAACATGCTACGCAGGGTTAGAAAGGGGAAACATGCTTTGGGGGTGGGGGTGGTTGGGTCAGGTTAGGTTAGGTTAGCAATAAATGCCCTTTTGGTTAAAAGGGGGGATCAGTTTGAGTTAGGTTCAACAAGTTTGTTCGTTTGATGAGTTGGGATTCGACGAGTTCGTTTGTTTGATGAGTTGAGATTTGACGAGTTTAGATTCAGCAACTTCACATACCTTTCTACTTAATCATTATAATTATAGAAGCAATTAATTCCCTTATTTTAAGCCATCAAAGATAAGTTACCAGAGTTTGATAATATTTGTGAGCAAGTCTCAAGGGAGCAACAAAAATACCATCGCATCAAACAGATAATAGGCAGTGTTATTCAATAAGATTAAATAAGAATAAAAGGAATACAAAATGAAAAAAATACATGTTTGTTGTTTCAGTTTGGTCTTTTGAGCTCTCCCCAATCTGAAACACCAGACGATTTTGCCACTGAGGAAGATTGCTTTGAAGAACAGGCAAGATTTTTTTAGCTGAAAAAAGGCAAGAATATAAAAAGGATTGATTTCCAATGCTAGGATGCTGATTTGAAAGAGCAACCAGCCTTTAAAGATCTCATGCCATCTTTGGAAAGGCCAATTGATATGTATACCTCTCCACCAAAGTCTGCTGACTACTACTCTTCAAAGAAAAATACATTTTTTGGCAGTGGATTAGGACTGATTTCAAGGTAACTTTCTTTTCTTCATGATAACATATTTTGCAATTCAGACTATTGGAACCATGCCAATATTCAAATACTTTTTAGATTATTTTTAAATGCTGAGGAGTATTATTGATCGATTATATAACAGCTGAAATTTAAAGGAATTGATTATTTTAACACCATTTATTCCGGTGTTGGTTCTTGAACAATTACTTTAACTGTAGTATGATTTAATTTGGTATTAATGTTTTATCCCTCTCGAGCGAAGCGAAGGGGGAGTTTAAAAGTTTTGCAAAGGGATGGGGAGTGACATCCTTTGACCGTATGTGACCTCACTTTCCTCCCACACCAGTAAAGCTAGAGAGCTGAAATCTGGCATGCATAATTTCCATATAGATTGCTCCAAAGTTACCAACCAGATTTTTGATAATTTGCAAAGAAGCCGAGATATTTAAGTTTAAAGTTCAATAGTGAATTAAGCCAAGCTTACCTTTTTGATTAATAGGGGGTGGGGTGGGGAGGAAGGGTCACTTGGGAGGGTTTGGCATTTTTCCTCGCACAAAAAATGCCAGTCTACTTAATTTTAGTCATTTAACCTGTTTCAATACTGATTTGAGACTTCTCAAGTGCAATGCCTTTGTTATTGCCATTAGAATACGTTCAAAGATTATAATGGTACCCTTAGGTAACATTCTAGTACAGAAAGAAAATTGCACAATATCAGAAGAATAGATAGAAACCTATAGATATGAAAAGCACTTTTTTATTGCCATTTCTTTTTTACTGTGAATGGTTAAATGCAAAAGAGATATCATTATTTGCTAGTAAGTTGAACAACAGTCAAAAGCCTGATACTCCGATTTGACCTAAAAAAAGATTCAAGTAAAATTGAAAGTATGCAAATCACTTAGAGTTGGCAAACCAAATTTCCGATTGCCAAGAAGTGCAAGTATGAGAACCCCATCACCTCCAGCATCTGGAACAAGGATGTCAATGTTAGCAGGGGTCTGTGCAACTGATAGTTTTTCACCTCCTCCATATGGCAAACCAATCAGTGTCTCTTCATCCACACCTGGAAGTTTTCAGGTATTTTAGACCTAATTGAGAGCATCTTTGGCAAAACCTAAGTTAATTGTATTATTTTTCTTTATTATAGGCACTAACCAAATTGCGTAAATCTTTACGTGATAAAAAATCCTCGAGCTCAGCAGGGTTGAATTTATGTAACTCACCCTCAAGAGGAACTTCCCCATCAAAAATCGGAGCTAATTTTTATCATGCACCTTTAACAGGAACAAAAAGTTATGGAAGTTCAAGGTAACAATAAAAAAAACCGATTCTAAATCTCAGCAATTTTTTCTCTTGTTTCTATCAATAATTGGAATGTGAAAAGTTTTGAAACAAAAGAAAGTTGGCTCAAACAAAAACTTAGATGGAATTTTATTTTCAGGGAAGAGGTTTCCATTCGTGAAGATGAGTTTCAGGCTTTGAGAGAAGAAGCTCAAGCATCAAAGGATGTGATTGGCATACTCAAATTACAAGTGGAAGAATTGCAAAAGGAAAAAAATACACTGTAAAAAATCTTTTCATTTCTTCCTTTTTCAAAGAATCTGATAAAGACACAAACTCACTTTTTTTGAGAAAACCACATCAACAAGCAGCTTGATAATCAAGACTGCTAGTAAAAAGTTTCAGAAAAAAACAATAGAAGCTGGATTAAGTAAAATCATATTTCTTTTGTTTTTTCATTACCTTAAATTAAGATTTACATTACAAAGGCCTTCAAATCCATGACAAAAAGCTGCTTTCTCTTAGCTCAAAAGGAAAGAGAAAATAAGCCAACATCTTTGAGGACAAAAGAATATCAGAAACCAGTCCAAAAATGATTTATTTTTCATCCTTTTTCACCTGATCCCTGGAAAAGTTACATAATCTTTTTTTATGTTTCAGAACTGAACTTCAAAAGCCAAATTTGGATGATGGGCAATTGCTTGAAATTCTGAGGGGGAAAGACAGCCAAATAGTTGCATTGGAAACTCAAGTATTTTGAGATGTTTTTCAAAAATCATTTTCAAGACCCCAATTTGGCTCAATATCCACAAATTAAATTATTCAAAATCGAACCCACAAAATTATGCTGGTTATGTGCACTGAAAATAATTGATGATCACAAAACAAACAGCTGAAAACTTGATTTGAAAAATAATTTGATTTCTTGATTGTGTTCTGAAACTTTCTTTTTCTATTTTACAGACAAAGGATTTAACAAAGGAGCATGACTTGAAACAGCAACAAATACAAAAGCTTCAAGATGAAATTAAAACATTTAAAGACTTTTTAGAGGTAATTGAAAATATATGACTTTTTCCGAAAAGAATTTTTCTTCAACTATTACCAAATATTTTTGTTTTTCTGGTCGAGGTTACTTTTTATCGGTGGTCAAAAGTACTTTTTAGACTGTGGCAGAGGTTCTAGAAAGATGCCTTTGACATTGGGCTTTTAGTTTCTTTTTTGTGCTTTGATAATGGTTAAGAGGAAAAGTTGGTTTCGATCCTACTCTTACATAAAGAATAAAGCAAGCAACAAAGACAATTCTTGTGCTTCAATGATCTCTAAAAGCTCTACGTCTTGAAAATAATAATTGTGTGTAGTTAAGTCTTCTTTTTTTTACTTATATTGTACTTCAAAAGAGGGAAAAATTACCATTATTGGTGATATTCAATTTCTAAAGTTCAAAAAGCTTACAATGTACTGAGGAAAGTGACATTTAATTGGTTCCTACAGAAGTGTAATCTTCTTATAAGGTTTTTAGTAATTTTTTCAATAATCCTTCTAAAGGAAGTCTCTATAGTGACAATATCAGTCAAAAGGATGTTGAAGTCTTCAAAATCATGCATGGCTATTTAGTTTCTTTCAAAGCTTTCAGATTTTCTAAACAGAAAATGTATTAGATCATGAAAAGTAAGGAAGAAGTTTTTTATTTTTAAATTTTAAAGTCACACTTATAAGGCTGGGAATATTTTTGATGGGTTTTTTTGGCAACCCAGGGTCGAAGGTTACCTGGAGCTGCAGGGGCTCGAACCTCGGACCCTCAGATTCCCAGCCTGATGCAATTGCGACCCCGAGAAGTGAAAGTCTGCCTCAAACTCAGAGAGTCAACTGTAGATGAATATACTTTTAGAACTCAATAATTCGCATTGTACAGAAACAGAATCAATTTTGACAAAAAATCAAATTAAAATTATCGAAATTTCAGGTCAAAGATGAGTCTCTCATTAGACTAACCAATCAGTTACACGAGATTGAATTTTGCAATGTGATGCTTTCTGCAGCTGTCTGCAACTTAACTCAAAGTTCACAACCACAATCTCTGGGAACTTCTCACCTCAGTGTGTGTCAAGCCCCCTCAACACCCCTTGGATTGCCACCCAAGCACCCCAGTCTCATAAGGTTGCACAGCAATTCAAATGGCATTTCTTTTGACAGTGACAAAGGAGAGTTCAAAGAGTTTATTGATGTTGGTTCACAAACAAGTGAAGGTAATATTAACCATTTTGTTGGAAAATTACAACATCTTATACAGTTTGAAAATGTCTTCTTTAAAAGCTCAAGCATAATTACTCTTTAATTGTGTATCAAAATATTGATTTTTTGAAAGCAATAAATGTCCAACTCAACAGGGTACCAAAGCAACAATGAATTGATTTGTTATGACATTTTAATTCATCTGTGTTGTTGTAAAAATCAATTGTTACAGGCCTTGGTATAAATTTAATTGGTGTTAAACAATTATGCCATTATGTAGTTGCCTACATAAATATTTGATGTAGGACATAGAACTGATAGAGCATTATTTCGTTGATGATTTAAGTTTGTACTCACAAAAAGAATGGTTTAAAGTCACAACAAAGAAAAACCAGAATGGCTCAATTTCTTAATGACTGTTAGCATGAGACATACATTTGACAGGTTTTTTCTTAAACTTGTTTTAATAAACTAGATTTATAGTGTTAATTAGTGGCACCATTATCTGCTTATTATGTTGTGCAATATCCAATTACAGCTCTTCTATTTCTGAGCTAAGTTATTATTTTTGCAGGAAAATATCAATGTGGAGCAGAAATTATTGGCAGGTACTTGTGTATTTTTTAATAATAATAATTTTTTTTTTGCTGTACAGACACATCCACAAGGGTGCCTTATTGATTTTTTTTGCAAACTGGGGTTGATAAATTGCTGACATGGCTGAAGAATGAACCCACAATCCTAGATTTTGGTTCTTACATGGCAGACCTATTTATAATGTAAATAATATAAAGCCATTTAATTATAGACACAAGCATTGGAATACTAAGGGTGACTTCACCTTAAAAAGAGTCACAGTAGCTTTTTGAATACTTGCTTAACATTACATAAAACTAGTTATAGGTCTGGGTTCTAAAAAAATCTCTTTGGGTCGGGTCAAAAAGTTTCGGATCAAAGGCGGGTCAGCCTCTTATTTACTGACGGTCAAAATTACGCTCGGGTCGGGTCAGGTCAGGGCCCATCTCTAATTAGAACCCATACACACCAAACAAAGTTTAAAAAAAATCTCATTTAAATCAGATCTAACCGATTGAGAAGCCACTCTGAGAGCAATTCAAGCATTGATGATCAAGAAATTGAGAGACTACAGGTTAGCAAGTTATATTTCTTTCTACCTATTTGGCTACATTTAAAATATCATTTTGATTTTTTGCATTTTGGACCAATGAATGCAAGACATAATTACATAATGAATCAAATAATAATTATTAATTACATATGTGACATTGGCAGAAAACATCATTTTGTTCAACATATCCTTAAAACCCTCTGCATCTGACAGATGTAAAAGGTCCAACAATGCATTCACATCAAGGTTGACATTTTGCATATAGTGACACTTTTTTTGTCTCTTGACTTGCTTGGTCTGTATTCATAGTCAATCAGATTTTACTGATGTGGTCTTTCATCAAAAATAAAAGACAGATTAAGAGATAACAATTTTCTCTTTCAGGACATAGTTACAGCTTACGAAATGCAAAATAGATTTTTGAACAAAGAAGTCCTTGAGTTGAATAATTTGAGACAACAATCTTGTGACAGAGAGCAAAAACTTTACTTGTAAGACATTTTTATACTTTTGTTTTGCAAATAAACAAACTTTTTAATAAAAAGAAATTGTGCAGTTTGAGTTTCTTCAGGTACTTATAGGTATTTTATGAAAAAGTGTTAAAAGTTTGTTTCTGAAAAGACACTTTTACAAAATATCCATCTCTTATTTTAGAGAAAGTATGGAGTGGGAAGCCAAATATTTTCAGATCCAGTCGAAATACTTATTGCTTCTCAACGAGCTCCATAACCCTCAAGAGGGAATTTCTTCATCCAGAAAAGAGATTGTAACTCAACTGCTAAAAGATATTGTCGAGTCTCAAGAAGAAAAGCAAAATTTTGACACTGGAACAGTTCTATATGACAGGTTTTAAATTGCATTAGCATAGAGCTGAGAACTGTGAAGTAAAATCTAACTTTTTAATCAGATTTGGGTTCCGGCTTAATGATAATGATGAAACTGAAGGAGATGGCCTTGAAGAACGTGCAGAAATAATGAGAAAACAAGCTCTGGATCATCATGAAAATGCTATTGAAATATTTGTAAGCATTTGAACTTTTTTTAACAGTTAAAAAAGTTCTTTCAACTGCTAGAAATTGAAAGTCCAGTTTCATCTTTATTTAAGTATAAGTATAAACAGAATTATGTGTTGAGGGTAGCATTGTGGGTTAAATGGGTTTGGGAAAAATGTAGATTCGCCTATTGTCGGTTTGTCTACTATGTCAGTTTGCCTAATGTCTGTTTGTCGCTAACGAACGGTTTGCCTACTATGTCAGTTGGCCAAATGGCAAAGACGCCAAATGTTGGCGGTACCCCATCATTAGGGAGGGGGAAACATGTATTGGTTAGGTTAGGTTAGCAATAAATTGTTAGGTGAACAGTCATTAGGCGAGCCAACATTAGGCGAACAGTCATAGCGTAGGCGAACCGTCTGTTAGATGAACAGACATTAGGCAAACTATTGTAGGCAAAATGTCCGTTATCCAGAAGATCATTAGACAAATTGACATGGTTTTTATCCTGGTACCAGCATTCTTAGAACCTGGTACCATTTTTTTATATTGAAAAGTGAAGACTCAGGGCCTTGCTAACAATGTATAATTGTACAAAGAGTATGAGGATATTGGAGAGGTGTGCAGATAGTTATTTCAATCTATATGGCTCACTACATCACCAATAGTGGCACATGATTTTAGTGGTAGTTTTTGGTTGAGTACCACTTATTGAAAGACAAACCAAGTGAAGTTGGCTCTGTGTGTAATAACATTAATATTTTGTCACAGGGTTTATGGTGCTGATGGTTCATGGCCAGAAAAAAAACTCTCAGTACAATTTTAAAAACACAAATATTTCATTAAGGATTTGTAAAAGATTTCTATTTTTTTGAGCTCCCAAGAAGCAGTGATGGATCAATAATAAAATAAACATTCCCAGTGAAGTCAAAATTTGATGCTCAGGAGGTTTGAACTTGAATGTGAAACACTGGTCAAGTTGCAAAATAATTTGTACCTTGAAAGTTTGATTGTCAATGCATTTTGAAACTTTTTTGTCACCATAAGATTTATTTACATAACAACAGTGCAAATGCAAGGTGAAAAAGCTGCAAAGTTAAAAAAGTTTTCTGACTAAATTTAAAGTTAAAGGACTTAAATTTTCAAAAAGAGGTTTTAATTTTAAATTTGGTGTGCCAACAAAAGTTTGAGATTATAAATTCTTAATGAAAAATATTTCATATAATTCTGCACAAACTTATTTTTGATTTTAGAGAAAAAATGCTGTTATTACATTGCAGAAATGGTAAATATTGGGCATAAAAAGTGTTTTAATGTTATCCATTTTCATCATAAAAGTTAGTTATAGAATCCTCTAAAAAGGTCCCAATCCTTGGCAGACTTTTTTTCGATTTTTTCCCACTATTATGAAATCATATGATATAAATCAAGATTTTGTAGCTTTTGGTCTTTCTTATGAGCCTTTTATGCCTTTGTAAAACTTTTTGAACTGTTATAACTAGAGAATCAAACAAAAAGAAAAGTCTTGATCCATTGAACCAAAGTTGGAAACTATTTTCATGAAAAGAGCATTTGCTTGCAATTGTAAAACCTTGATTGAATTAATGGAACTGTTTTTCAGGAAATCTGTGAGCCTCTTTGGGAAACCATAATTCAAGGGCTTAATTCAAGGTTCGATGCAAACATTTTATAATTCAGTGATGAAATAATTCTTTTATCCACCATTATAAAATAATTGATTTTTCACAATTTTTTTCAGAACATCCTTTCAGATGACCGCAGAGCACAAAAACCTTTTGAGACAAGGAATTCCCATTACTCAAAGGGTAACTGGTTTCTTATCAGACTGTTTCTTGCAATTGGATTTAATCAATCTGATGCAGAAAAATAAACAAAAGCAATTTGTTGGTTTTTTAATTTCCAATGAAATTTATTCATTAAAAAGACATTTTTTGGGATTTTAAGACCCTTCTAGAGTTCAAACCCCAAGCCCTTAAGATCATGAACAGACTGGTTTGTTTGTAGGAAAGCCTAAGAGAAAGAACTAAATATAAAAAATGTGTGAATCTTCAAACAATATTATGAAAAACATCAGCAAGTATTTTTATAATTGTTGGAGCTGTCATTGTATTAACTCATTGTTATGACAACTGGCTGAGAACTGAGAGGGTCAGGGTTCGATCCCTGGCCTGGGCAAAATCTTTGACACCTGGATTTGCCTTAATTAATAATTTCTTTGAGATAATCAACTCAGTCAATAATTCAAGATTGATTGTTGCGCAGAATAGACTTGATGAAAATGATTTTTAAACTTATTTATTCACATTTATCAATTGAAAATCAAGTATCCATTTCAAGAAGGCTACAAATCTCAACTTTTGGTTTTGATAAACATTTGGTTCATTAAAACACTTATTTGGTTTGTCTATTATTACTTTTTTTGTAATTTAATTAATATTTCTAGGGATCTGTCTGGAAAGCAATTGTAGATCACAAACTAATGAGAGCCCAAAATGAGAAATTCCCTGCAGACTATTACAGACTTCTTGCTAGTTGCCACACAACAAGGAATTTGTCTCCTGCAGCCAAACAAGTGAGAATGTTTTTCTTATATTTTTATCATTCTGGCGGTCATAAAATTGATAACACATAGTTAAAATCCTTAAGGATCTAACAAGAAAGATTGTCTTATTGTTTACACAGTTGATTAACAAAGCTGTAAGCAAACAGTGTGGAGAGCCTCTCTCATGTTTACAGTTTCAGTTCTTTGAAAACAATCTCAACAATTTAAGAGACACTAAAAATTAGAAAGCAAGCTTGACTGATATCTTGTCTATAATGTTTCACTCCATAAGTTTAAATTTTAACTATTTCAACATGTGGTTTATTTCTGCATCAAACAAACCTCATGATGCATTGCTATATTTTCCACTCAACTACAGATGCTTGCACAAATTCATAAAAAAAGGAGCTAATACCTATATCTTTAGTATTTTTCAAAGTTTTCTACAAGGCTTCTAGCAAATTTAACATGAAAAGAGTTAAAGTATTAATGTTTTCAGATTGAATTGGACCTACTGAGGACATTACCTAACAATAAGCACTATGACAAACCTCATTCTGATGGAATTGGTAAGCTGAGGCGTGTCCTTCTTGCTTACAGCCTTCATAACCCAGAAGTTGAATACTGTCAGGTACAAAAGTGGTTTCTCAAAAAATAGAAAATGAAGAAAATTGATACTCAACCAACACAAGGGAAAAAGGAAGGATTTTTTAACAAGGCAAAACTTAAAAATCATCAAATAACTTCTCAAAGGTGCACTATTTGATAGCCATTCTATTTTAAAAAGGTTTAATTTTTATCAATTTAACATTCAAGAATCCTTAGAAAACCTTTCAACAAATTACTTGAAAGAGGCTTAATTGCCAATGGTTATAGAGGATTTGAAATCAGTAAAAGAAAAAAAGGCTTAAATTCTATTGGCTTTAGAGGAATCTACTAACTTTCAAACCAATTGGTCGAAAAATCTGTATCTTTAAAGTCATAATTTACATATCTTGGTTTCCACTTAGGCTTAAGCTTAAAGAATCATGTTTCAGATTGCAATGAAACTTATCTCTTTGGTCATTTACCTCTCAGATCTGTGAAAGTACAATAAGGAAAAAGTCAACATTTATTGAGGACTATAGATTTTAGAAAGAGAGATTAAAAACTGAAAATTAAGTGTGAAAAAGAACACAAATAGGATTAAAGTTTTTGGCTCAGTTTGAAGAATGAAGGCAAAAGGTGAATAAATCTTAGCAATACAAAACCCATTAGGGGTCGCTGTGGCACATTGCCATGGGATCAGACTTGGAATCTGAGGGTCTGGGGCTCGAACCCTGGCCGGCAGGCACCTCAAGGCAACCTTTGACCCCGGGTTACCATAAAAAAATAATTCCCAGCCAAAAAAGAGTGTCTTAAATTAGAAAAATTTGCAAGGCACACTATAAAAGATTAAAAAAGAGTAAGTACCTTGAAAAATGGCCCCTACTTTAAAAAAATGGATTTATTGGTATTCTACCACTCTTGAATATTTTTAGTAAGTTGTAATATTCCGATGCCAAAGAAGAACACGGTTTGAAGGCTCATTGTTTGATTCCATCAAAAACACATTTTTATATAGGTTATAGTTTATATCAAATGGGCTGGCAGATTAACATTTTTTGGGTAGCTAAGCCAAGAGGCTGGAAATGGGTGGAACAGGTGAGACCAATAAGTGAAAGTGGTCCAGAGACAGACAGACAGAAGAATGAGAAGAAATCTAAACAAACAAACACTGACCGGCCAATAGGTGTCAGTTGATTGTGAAATATCCTGTAAACGTCAAAGGGGTTAGTCATAAATCAAATCGATGTGGCTAAAAACACAGATATCTTTATGCAAATAAGGAAGCATCAATATCTACTTTAGATCCAACTGAAATGAGCTCTCAATATTCTATTCTGTGATGCTTTTCCAGGGTTTTAATCGAATAGCTGCCATTGCTTTGCTGTTCATGAACGAGGAGGACGCATTCTGGACTTTGGTTTATATCGTTGAACATTTGATGCCACCAGAATATTACAGTAGAGATAAACAGCTAATTGGAGCACAGGTTGATCAGGTCTGATAGTAAAATATTTCATGTCTTCTTCAGCCACCTTTGAATATTTACTTTTTCTTCTTCAGGAAGTTTTGAAAGAAATTATGAGGGAAAAGCTTCCAAGGCTTAGTAATCACTTTCAGAACCAAGGTGTAGATCCAACCTTTTTCACACTCAATTGGTTTCTTTGCATATTTGTTGAGACCATTCCAGTGAGAACATATTTGCATATTTGGGATTCATTTTTATTTGAGGGTAACAAGGTAATAAAAAGATGCTATTTAATAAGTTCATCTTATTATTCAAGCAGAAATTAATTAAACCAGTTTGATTTTTCAGGTCTTGTTCAGGTATGCCTTGGCCCTCTTCAAAATTGCAGAGGAAGATTTGTTGAAACAGAATGACTATGTGAACATTGTGAACATATTGAGACACAAATTGGAAACTTCCTCAGATATAACAACTTTGACACAAGTAAACTTCTGTTGCCTGTTTCAAACAAGCATGAAATTATTTGCAATATTTTATATGATAGATTGCATTTCAAGAACTTAATCCTTTTCCCATGAGAAATATTTCCAGCAAGAGAGATCACCATACAAAAATTCTGGAGGTAGAAAAAAACTGTTTAAGTATAAAATGTTGAATAAAAATTGCTTATGAGATAATTCAATACATTTTCCAGGCTCAGAAAAGAGAACTTGATTGCATGAGACAAAATTACAGGAAAAACTCACTTGCTAGGTAAACAAAGTTATAAAAAAAGATAGTGCATATATGGCAAATACAATTATTGCCTCATGGCAATTATTTATCTAGGCTCTCTTTGTCCACTTTGAAGCAGCCAGAAACCACAGATAGTGTTGATGGAAATCCATTGTTTCCGAGATGTTTCCAAAGAACTGAAAGGCTGTCTTCTCAGCCAGAAGATGAGGAGGAAGATGAATGATTCAGGACTGAACGAAATCATTTTTGGGTTTAGTTATACTTAATGTTCGTTATTTTTCTTAAGATAACAAAAGTAAACTATAAGGCCAAAATTTTGAATGTTAAAAGTACACATTGTTTCTATTTTGAGAACAGCTTGATAATATCATACTTAATAAGTTAAAGAATCTTGGAATCAGCTGGATGACTGCTAGACAGTGTTACAAATGGTGTTTTAGAATTTAGAAAGAGTAGATTTCTTGAATACATATCCCTGATTGTAGGATTTTGTTAATGTGTGTTTAAAAGTATATCTTTAAAGCAGTTTTTGTCCCCTTTTTTTCTTTTTGACTTTCCCTCATCAAAATTGAAGCTGTTTATTTGAATTTGGCTATGATGAAAAATATTGTTTGTTCCTAATTTGTGTTACATTTTCCTGAAGCCAATAATATAATACTATTTGTTCATCATACTTTTTTTTATGATAATTTCGGATAATAGTTAAGAAATGCCATTTCTGGGCTTTTAACATCTCTTAGAACACTATTGGAAACATGAAAGTAAGATTCTAAAGCAAATTCAGAATTCTTGAAGCAGTTTTATTTGACAAAATTGATTCTGGCCAGCTTGAGATATTTCCTCTTGATTTGATAATAATTCAGAAAAAGGATTCCCTATTAAAAGATATGTCTTCTTAAGATATTTTTAAAAAAGAGAGCAGAAAGTTGTTGGATTTGGGATAAAAATCTGATTCCAAAAAAATGAGGTGATTTTGATCCACTGGCATTTAAGAATATATTATTTCAGCTTAATTTTGCCAACACTAAACTTGAAGATAAAATGAAATTCTACCTTCCTTACCTTTTAAAATAATTTAGAATCATTGTTTGATATTCAATATGAAAAGTTTGACTCAAGATAATATTAGGCAAATCTTTTAAATCCACTGAAAATTTTTAAGCATTTTTTAAAATTTCATAATACTATTCATCATAATAACAATTAATGGAGGGTAAAATACTATAAAACAATTCAAAAGAATATTTAAAAGAAGATGGCTAGATACTTTTAGAAAGGTAAATGTTAAATAGATTATAATTTTTTGTATTTGCTTTGAAAGTCCCAAGGGAGCTTTTAGGTGAAATAGTTCTGTAATCTATAACTTTATAAAAAGTAGCTTTATAGTAATTACTGCTAATTAATCATAATCCATTCAAATGATATTAAGAAGTTAAAGTTCTTCACTTGATAGATAACCAACTTTTTACAAAAGTTAAAACTGTAAGAGCAGTGAATAAGGTAAGTTTCTGTCCGGATTTGAATTTTGTTTGGCCGTTACAACCGTCGACTTCATCACAACTCTGAACACAACCTCGAACATACCTTCATAGAAGAATGTTTCAAATTATTTATCCGAAAAAATGATGTATTGAAACAATGAAATACTTACTTATCATCATAATAAAAGCTTCCACAATGTGACATGCGAATGATTTCGGTATCTGTAGTTAATGTTCCACTGTCTAGAGCACAACCTCGAATCATAATTGTTCCACTTCCATCAGCTAAAAAATTTTAGAAATTGTTTTGAGTAGTTAGATCTTAAAAAGTTGTTACAATAAACTGGGTATGAGAAGATTTCGTGATGAGCTTTTATTTTTAGATAGATTGATTGACAGCTTTTTGTTAAGGAACTGATTATTCTAACACAACAATCAATCCTGACTGGAAATGATTCATTAAGGCAAATCAAGGGGTCAAAGATTTTACCCAGACTGGGGATTAAAGCCCAGTCTCCCAGTGATCAGTCAGATGCTCTAGCCATTAGGCCACACTGTAGAGATGGGCCCTGACCCGACCCGAACTTACTTTTGACCCGCAGTAAATAAAAGGCCGACCCGATTTTGACCCAGGTACTTTTTGACCAGACCCGATGAGATGTTTTTAGGGGAAATTTGCCAAATTCAAACCTAAACCATAAATGGCTGACCCGACCCAAGCTACAAAAAATAGACCCAACCCAACCCGGGTCAAAATTTTTTGACCCGGACCCATCATTAATTTTCATTCTTGATGGTAAGTAAAAGAGAAGATGTTCTGGAAAGCTATTTGGATATGTCTCCTCCAAATGCCATCAGTTTAATATAAGAATGATAGGCTGCAACGCAGGGGCTGTTACAAATTTGTCACAATTGTGCCGAATCCAGGTGCCGAATGTTGGAAAATCACTCTTGACAATTATAAAAAAAGCCAAAATCTCAAGAACCCTGGGTCACAGAAAATACTAGTATCAGCATCATTTGTGGTTAAGCCAGAACATGGTTTCACACAAAATTTAAAGTCTCTATCTATGAAAATAGGGGATTTGGGATTTGAGACAAAAATGTGCCTAATTGGTCTGACCCCGGTTGACTCTGTGATAACCAAATTTAGTGCTGAATCTCAAGAAACCTTAATCACAGAAAATACTTGTTCACACATAATGTGTAGGTATAGTATAGAAAGAGCTTCATACAAAATTTCAAGTCTTTACCTATAAACATGGGGCATCAAGGGCTTTCGCTAAAATGTGCTGAAAGTGGTATTTTAGCGCTTAATCTCAAAAACCCTTGATCACAGAAACTACGTGTTTAAACATCATTTGTAGGTATAGCATAGACAGCCCATTTTTATACACATAGAGATTTTTGTCCAAAGCTGTCTGTAAGTTAGACCTAACAATGATGTTTAGCCATGTTTTTTCCGGAAAAAGAGCTAATAGGAATCTGCGCTCTTTAAGTTATAATGACCTCTTTGACACAACTTTATTGTTTGGCTTGCCCATTTTACTAGATTAAGATTTGAAATGTTGTGTGAAACTGTGTCTAGGTTATACCAACAAATGATGTTTGTACAAGTATTTTCTGTGAACAAGGCTTTTTGAGATTTAGCATTAAAAACAGAACCATCCAAAAATTTAATTGTAAACATTTTTGTGTCAACAGCAAAAAATACAACCATATGTATGTATAATATCATTTTGAAAAGAACAAAAGGTGCACTTTTTTATTAATAAAAATATTTTTTCTTTGTGCATCTCAACAACAATGATTGATAAGGCTAAAAACCAAACAAAATTTCTCTCTTTGTATATTGACTCAAAAGAATTCTTTGTAAGCTGAGCATTCATTATTGTAGACGATGATAAACAAAGCGGAAAAATCTGAGGAAGCAAAGGAAAACATCTTTGAAAAGAAAAATGCAATGTAACAATTACCAATTGTTTTCAAGATGGAGTCTTAAAATAAAGATGATATGTACTCCATAAAAGATAAAATCTTTTTCCTTAAATCACAAGCTTAAATAGGAAGAAGCTGCTTTATTCTCAGTTCTGGAATATTGATTTTTTAAATTACTACAATTTCCAGTATATTTTCTACATTTGTCAATTTGTATGAACTGTTGATCAAGTCTCAGAATTGTCTTTTCTTTTATTATTGCAATAACTTTTGCAGCCAATTTCAATATCAATTATATCACTCTCGGATTTTGACTGTTTGATTGGCAGCTTTGGTTAAGAAATTGATCATTCTAATCACCTAATGGTGTTGACTTACAATCACTTGATTGTTTTTGATGATTATGAATCAAAGATTTAGAGATATTATTCAATCAAATTTCTGCCCAACAATCAATCTTCTGGAAATGATTATAGTTAAAGCAAATCCAAGTGTAAAAGATTTTGCCCAGAACCAGGGATTGATCTCCAGTCTTCCAGTTCTTCAGCACATAAGATGACCAAATTGCCCACCATAACAAAAGATACCAAATCCATATCACCTGCACACTAAAGTAAAATGACCAAATATCCCACCTACAATAAATACCCTTTAGGTT